>OCVQ010000011.1_pt1 | contig 209259 bp, 167 predicted proteins | sample 1539061 | NCBI WGS metagenome assembly OCVQ01 (sample SAMEA3355526, study PRJEB22509) | marine metagenome | biome: marine; feature: river plume; material: water | place: USA | collected 2010-08-08 | depth 0.5 m | reverse complement strand
CTGGTAAAGGACAAGTTTTTAAAGATGGATGGTTTGGAGCTAGAGAAAGAGTTTACCAGCCCAAATTTGAAACTCTTTTCAATAAAGGAGGAGTAAAAGCTGGTTTTTCTGGATCAAGTGACAATGCAGCAGCAAAGTATACTTTAATTGTTAAAACTACATTTACAGAGCCAGGTTTTAACGTTGGTGTTGCGAGCAAACCAGCTGCAATTAATGTAGAGTACATCTTTGTCGAGTCTGGAACAGAAAACGTTGTAGCGAAATTGACTCAGGCTGGCGTACCAGGAGCTCAAGCAATGGGTTATGATTTTGACGTTTCAACTCGCGTTTCTGAGTCGTATGCGAAAGCAGGGAAAATGTTAGCAGCATACCTTGCAAAGGCATGGAAATAATTCAATAATTATTTAAATAAAAAAAGCGGCACTGAAAAATCAGTGCCGCTTTTTTTCTCTGATATATATTAATCCAAAGATCCAATCATCTTCTTAGGATCAACTAGAACATCATATTCATCAGCATCAACATAACCTAAACGAACAGCTTCTTCTTTTAAAGTTGTTCCATTTTCATGCGCTGTATTTGCAATTTCAGCCGCTTTGTAATAACCAATCTTCGTATTCAACGCCGTAACCAACATCAATGAATTGTTTACTAATTCATCAATACGTTTTTGGTTTGGCTCAATACCTTGAGCACAATGTTCGTCAAACGAAATACATGCATCTCCAATCAATTGAGCACTTTGCAATAAGTTTGCCGCCATAACTGGTTTAAATACATTCAACTCGTAATGTCCTTGCATACCACCAACTGTAATTGCCACATCATTCCCCATAACCTGAGCGCACACCATAGTAATTGCTTCGGCTTGCGTTGGGTTTACTTTTCCAGGCATGATTGAAGAACCTGGTTCATTTGCAGGAATAGTAATTTCACCAATTCCAGAACGAGGTCCTGAAGCCATCATACGAATATCGTTTGCTATTTTGTTTAATGAAACAGCAATTTGTTTCAATGCCCCATGTGTTTCAACAATCGCATCATGTGCAGCTAAGGCTTCAAATTTATTTTCTGCTGTAATGAATGGAAGTCCAGTAAATTCAGCGATTTTTTTTGCAACCAGAACATCGTATCCTTTTGGCGTGTTCAATCCTGTACCAACAGCAGTTCCTCCTAGCGCCAATTCAGCCAAATGAGGCAAAGTGTTTTTTAATGCTTTTAGACCGTGGTCCAATTGTGAAACATAACCAGAAAACTCTTGACCTAATGTCAAAGGTGTTGCATCCATCAAGTGAGTACGACCAATTTTAACAACGTCCTTAAATGCTTTCGCTTTGGCGTCCAAGGTATTTCTCAAAGCCATAATGCCAGGAATTGTTACTTCAGCAACCATTTTATAGCAAGCAATATGCATACCCGTCGGAAAAGTATCATTACTAGATTGCGACATATTTACGTCATCATTAGGAGCTAACGTTTTTCCGCCATCACCAATTTTATTTCCAGCATTCACATGCGCACGATTTGCAATGACTTCATTCACGTTCATATTACTTTGCGTGCCAGAACCTGTTTGCCAAATCACCAAAGGAAATTGATCGTCTAACTTTCCAGCGATGATTTCATCCGCTGCTTTGGAGATATGATCTCTTTTTTCAGTTGACAAAACACCCAAATCACAATTTGCATGTGCAGCTGCTTTCTTTAAATATGCAAATGCATGAACAATTTCTAGTGGCATCGATGCTGAAGGTCCAATTTTAAAATTGTTTCTAGAACGCTCAGTTTGAGGTCCCCAATACTTATCAGCAGGCACCTTTACCTCACCAATGGTATCTTTTTCTATACGATATTCCATTTTTTATGTTTTTATATTTGAATAATTATTACTTTTACCACTGTAATTAATCTACAAAAATAACAAGAGATGAGTATTTTCGGTATAGTATTGTTCCTTTTAATTGGTGGTATGGCATTTTGGCTGTTAGTTTTTATGCTAGGATTTGTTTTACCATACTGGATTACACTAGGTGCAATGGAGAAATTACGTCCAAAAAGAATTTACGACGAAGAACAAGCTTAAGCTGATTTTTTAAAATATTGAAAAGCCCCAGTCAAAATTTGACTGGGGCTTTTCTGTTTTCTGTGGCAGCTGTTAATTACAACTTGCTTGTTAACTCATTCTTCAAACCATCCCATTCCACAAGATGCATTTTAACGGTTCCCACAGGTATTTTCGCTTTTACTAAGACCGGTATTTTATTTTTATCCGCAGTAATCCAAAAGTTCACATCATCTTCATTTTCAAAATAACGGCCTGTTTGAACTACAGGGACAAATTTGTGACATTTGAATTTCCCTTTACGGATTCTTATTTCTTCATCTCCTACGTATTTAATTTTTAAGTTAAATACCTCATCATCCATGAAACACTTGAACTCAAAGGTTTGACCTTTCTTCATGTTGTTGAAGTTCAATGTACGTGCTTTATAAAAAGATGAAATCATATCTTGCACACCCATTGGCGTTTTAAATGATTTTTCACCTGTTTCAACTTTTTGCAAATGATGTTTGAATTTGTATTCTTGGTTGATTTTATACCCACCTTCATTTACATCGCGGTTAAAAAACCATGGCATAATTGATTTTTGGTCGATAAATGATTCATAAGTATCATCCACCTTATAAAATGCATTAAATCCTCCGAGTGTTTTTCCTGTACCCTTTACATGATACAAGGCCCGATTATTACCCAATTTGGACGTTGGTTTTACTTCTAAAACAGCTTCTCCCGCATCCATAAAACCGTAGGTAATTCTGTATCGAAGTTTTTCTCCAACTTTAAAGGCTGAATTTGAAACAGAAGGATAACTGGTTAACGAAGAACTTGTCATTCCAAAAAAGATTCCAGTAAGGGCGATAAAATAAATGAGCTTTTTCATGATATTTAGTTTTATAGTGAGAGCATTTGCAAAGCATGTGCCAAAAATTACAATGCACGCATACCTAATAAAACGAAATATTGCGTTGTTTGTTATAAAGCATATTCTTATTTAACAACATGAATCTCCGTTCTTCGGTTTTTTGCCCTACCCAATTCGTTAGAATTATCTTCAATCGGTCTTGTATCACCATAACCTTTTGCTTTTAGCAATTCATCAGGCACGCCTTTACTCAATAAATATTTCTTAACCGATTCAGCACGATCGAGGGAAAGTAAATTATTAGCTGCTGGGTCTCCAACATTGTCCGTGTGACCGGCAATTAATATTTTTTGTGTCCTTTTGCGTATTAAAAATTCTGCCAATTGATTTAAAGAAGCATAACTAGATGATTTAATTGCCGACTTACCTGTTTCAAATTGGAGATTAGAAAGTGTAAACACTTCAGGCATGTCGTACAAAATGAATAATTCCATTACGCCATATTCTGCATTGTCGGGAATAGTTGGAATTTCAATTGAGTTGTATTCCAATTGTTCACCAATCGCGTCAATTTCAACATCATAAATATCTCCGACAGGCAAAGAAGTATTGAATGCTCCATTAACTCCCGTCACTCCAATGATTGTTTTTTTATTGGTGCGTCCTTTAAAAATAATCTTGTCGAAAGCAATGGGTTGTTTGTTGTTGTTCATCACTCGAACAAGCAACGGCGCGATTTTATTGTTTTGAGAATATCCAACAACTGTTAGACAAATAGCGAAAAAAAATAGAATTGATTTCATAAGAAAGAGTTTTCGTTCTTTTCTTATAAGTCAAGATATTGAAAAAGTAACGAAACGATTACATCACCATATTCACAATCTTACCTGGAACAATAATCACTTTCTTTGGCGTGTTTCCCTCCAAATATTTCTGCGTTTGATCATAGGCCATTACAGCTGCCTCCACTTCTTTTGGATTCATTGCAGTTGGTAATTCAATGGTGAAACGCATTTTTCCGTTAAACGAAACTGGATACTTCACATTGGCTTCCACCAAATTTGCTTCGTCGAATTCAGGGAAATTTGCATAACTCAAGGTTCCTGCTTCGTTGCCTAATTTCACCCATAATTCTTCGCAAATGTGCGGAGCGTAAGCCGAAAGCAAAACCACCAATTCTTCCAAAATTTGCTTGTTGTTGCATTTTTGGTCGGTTAATTCGTTGACGCAAATCATGAAGTTAGAAACACCTGTATTGAAAGAATAACGCTCTAAATCATCGCTAACTTTTTTGATTGTCTTGTGTAATGTTTTTAAGGCATCCTTGCTTGGCGCAACATTCGACAACTGCGCAACGCCACTTTCATCGATGTTGAACAAACGCCAAAACTTACGTAAGAAATTGTGAACGCCACTGATTCCTTTTGTATCCCAAGGTTTTGCTTGTTCTAATGGTCCTAAGAACATCTCGTACATACGTAAGGTATCTGCTCCAAATTTTTCGACTAACTCGTCTGGAGTTTGAACGTTGTATTTGGATTTAGACATTTTTTCAACTTCGTGACCGCAGATGTAAGTTCCGTCTTCTTCTAAAATGAATTCAGCATTTTTATACTCTTCACGAGAATTTTTGAAGGCATCCCGGTCTAACTTATCATTATCTACCAATGAAATGTCAACATGGATTGCTGTAGTTTTTAATTCATCTATTTTTGACGCCGTCACAAATTTTCCTGAATTGATATCACGATAAGCAAAACTACTTCTTCCCAAAATCATTCCTTGATTGATCAACTTATTAAACGGTTCATCAAAAGGAACATATCCTAAATCGTGTAAAAATTTTGTCCAGAAACGAGCATACAATAAATGTCCCGTTGCATGTTCCGAACCACCAATGTATAAATCGACATTTTGCCAGTAATCTACTTTTTCTTTTGCTACGAATTCGTTGTCGTTGTGTGGATCCATATAACGCAAGAAATACCAAGAACTTCCTGCCCAACCTGGCATCGTATTGAATTCCATTCGATCTCCTTCGAAATGGTTCCAAGCAGACTTCTCAGCACGTGCTAAAGGCGGCTCACCATCTTCTGTCGGTAAGTATTTGTCTACTTCAGGCAGTGTAATTGGCAAGAATTGATCATCCACCAAATAAGGCATTTCGTCTTTGTAGTACACAGGGAAAGGTTCTCCCCAATAACGTTGACGTGAGAAAACTGCGTCTCTCAATCTGTATTGCGTTTTCCCTTTACCAAATCCACGCTTTTCAATTTCAAAAATCGCCAATTTAATTGCTTTTTTCGCTGGAAGACCATTTAAGAAATCTGAATTGGCAATGACCGCATCTTTTTCCGTGTAAGCTGCTTCGGAAATGTCTTTTCCTTCAAAAATATTAACGATTTCAATACCAAAATGCTTAGCAAAATCCCAATCCCTTTGATCTCCACAAGGAACGGCCATTACAGCACCCGTTCCGTAGGAAGCTAGAACATAATCTCCAATCCAAATCTGCACTTTTTCTCCCGTAAATGGGTGAAGCGCAAACGCACCGGTATTTTGTCCCGTAATATTTTTCACATCTGCTTGTCTGTCTCTTTCCGACTTCAAGGATGCTTGCTTTTTGTATTCCGCAACAGCTTCTACATATTCAGCTGTTGTAATTTGATCTACCAACGGATGTTCTGGCGCTAGCACCATGAATGAAACACCGTAAATTGTATCAGGACGGGTTGTGAAGACTTCGATTTTATCTTCTCCACTCTCTAATTCAAATTGCACTGAAGCCCCAACAGATTTTCCAATCCAGTTGCGTTGTTGGTCTTTGATAGAGTCCGTCCAATCGATCGTTTCTAATCCAGTCAATAAACGTTCAGCATACGCTTTAATTCGCATGGACCACTGACGCATTAATTTTTGTTCAACAGGATGTCCACCGCGCTCGGAAACACCATTTACTACCTCATCATTGGCCAAAACAGTTCCTAAAGCAGGACACCAGTTTACCCACGAATCTGCTAGAAAAGTCAAACGGTACATTTGCAAGACTTCTTCCTTTCGTTTGTCAGAAAAAGCTTTCCATTCCTCTGCTGTAAAAACAATTTCGCAATCGTGTGCTGCGTTAACAGTTGCATTTCCATTTGCTTCAAAAGTCGCAATCAACAATTCAATTGATTGTGCTTTGTCTGCCGTATTATCGTAATATGAATTGTACAATTGCTTGAAAATCCACTGTGTCCATTTGTAATATTCAGGAGAAGATGTGCGCACTTCACGGTCCCAATCGAATGAGAATCCCATGATATCCAATTGATTTCGGTAACCCGCAATTTTATTTCCTTGGTTATCTGTTCCTCCTTCAATATTTGTTTTTGTTGTTACTGCAGGATGCTGACCTGTTTGAATTGCATATTGCTCTGCTGGCAATCCGAATGAATCGTAACCCATTGGATGTAAAACATTGTATCCCTGCAAGCGCTTGTAACGTGCATAAATATCCGAAGCAATATAACCAAGCGGATGCCCCACGTGCAAACCAGCACCAGAAGGGTACGGAAACATGTCCAAGACATAAAATTTAGGTTTTTCAGAGTTATCTTGAGCTTTAAACGTTTTGTTTTCAGACCAAAATTTTCGCCAATTCTTTTCTATGTCAATAAAGTTGTATTCCATGATATGCAATTAAGGGCGCAAAGATATCAAAAAAGGCTTAATTTTTCGCATGTTTTGTGCGAACGGAGGAATTGAAAAATCGATAATAGACACGCTTTTAATGAAGTAAAATATTATTTTTACTTTACGATGTTGAAACAGCTTTCATTCTACATACTCCTTGCTCTATTTTTTGTGCTTATAGGCATGGGGCAATCGTACGGACAATCAGCGAAGGAAAATCAGTTATTGTCTTCTTATTTGTCTGAAAAAAATACAAAAAAGAAATACAGTCGTTTGATGGCTCTGGGAGAGTTTTATAAACAAAACAACATTCAAAAAGCAGATTCAATTCGACATATCATTGTAGATGAAAGTATAAACTTTGAAGACTCTATTCGTTTTAACGCTTTGTTTTACAATGCTGAAATCGCATTGATGATTGGAGATCAGCACGATTATTCTAAGTCTATTTTAGCATGTCAACCCTTTTTAAATAAGTTGAATTCTGATGAAGTCCAGTTTAAACTTTTTCGACACTTAGGCTATTATCACAGTAATATGCAGGAGTTTGAAACGGCAGATTTCTACCTAAAATTAGCCATTAAAATTGGGAAGAAAGAACGCAACAATCAAAAATTATCTGAGGCTTATTCTTATTTGTCATTGAATTTTATGGCATCTAACATAAAAGATTCAGCTCTTTTTTACTCCAATAAATCAATCAATTTTGCAAGACGCGGAAAGGATAAATCTATCTTAGCTAGAGCGTTTAACTTCCAGGCAAAAGTGTATGACTTTTTCGGACAAATTGAATTAAGTGTAGCTAAAAACTTAATTAGTCTTCAATTAGCAGAAGAGGTCCAAAATATTTGGTTATTATCGAAATTTACACGCGAAATTGGCCAAGAACAAAAAATAATACTCAATCTAGATGATGCGGAGTATTATTTTAAACGTTCATTGAATTACGCCAAGCAGATTTATGACCGCAGGCAAATGGCATTAGCATTATCTAATTTATCCAGTGTGGATTTGGACAGAAACAATCTAAAGATTGCCATTAAAAATGCAAATCAAGCCATCAATTATCTTATACCCCTAAATGATTTCAATGGACTAGGTGAAGCGCATAACATACTTGGTATGGTCTACAAAAAACAGGGAAGTTTTAATTTGGCATCAAGTAACTTTAATCAAGCGTTAGTTTATTATGAAGCTACGAGTAATAAAGAAAAAATTGCCGGAGTTTATCACAATGTCGGAACGATCTTCAAAGAAGAAAAGAAGTATTCCACAGCACTCAATTATTTGAATAGATCAATAGAAATTCGAATGCAATATGGTTCTAAAAATCAAATTTACCATACCTACAGAACGATAGCAGACCTTTACAAAGAGATTAATAATCCAAACAAATCGTTAGAATACATGGAGTTGTATATAAACTACTTAGATAGCAATACAACTCTTCAGGCCGCAACAAAAATTGCTGAATTAAGTGAATCCTATCGATCAGAACAAAGAGAACGATTGATTAACGCGCAAGCCGATTCATTGAGAAGGCAACAGCAGGAAAAAGTACTGACTTCAACTAAGCTTGAGAACAGTCAATTAAGGAACAATTTCCAGATGTATATCATTTTGGCATTTATGATTATAGTCGTTTTGGCAGGTGTTATTATTTTTTACCGTTGGAATCAATCAAATATTGTACAACAGCAGCGAGAAGCAGAAATGTCTCAAACTTTGTTGAGGGCTCAAATGAATCCGCATTTCGTTTTTAACGCAATGTCGGTCATTCAAAGTTATATTTATGAGAATGATACCGTAAATTCTTCTAAATTTCTAGTTAATTTCTCTCGATTAATGCGTTTAATTTTGGAAAACTCTCCAAAAGAATTTATCCCAATAGCAACCGAAGTAGAAATTCTAGAAAAGTACTTGGTAATGCAAAAATTACGATTTGAAGACCGATTTCAATTTGACATATACACGGATGACCAGCTTTTTGAGGAAAACGCATTAATTCCACCGATGATTACCCAACCTTTCATTGAAAATGCAATTGAACATGGTCAATTACACACTATTGAAGGCGGTTTCATTAAAATTTCATTTATTAAAGAAGGCGACATGCTCGTTATCAACATAATTGACAACGGAATTGGTAGAAAAGGGTCAAAGGCAAAAAAGAAAAGCTCAGCGCACAAAAGCATGGCAATGGATATTACTAGCGAGAGAATAAAAAACTTGAATAAAAAGTACAAATCAGATGGAAGTATGGTTGTAGAAGATTATGATAAAATATTGGAAACCGGAACAAAAGTAGTAATTTCGCTACCGTACACTATTGACACAAATAACTAAGGTTTATGAAGAAAATTGTAATCATTGATGATGAAAACAGAACTCGCGAATTAATTGCGCGTATGATAGATTCTTTTGGTTTTGATGTAGTTACAATTCCGGAAGGTGAAAACGTACAATCTGGAATTGACGCAATTGAAAAGCATCAACCTGACATCGTTTTCTTAGATATTCAAATGCCGGATGGAACAGGTTTTGATGTTATTCGATCCATCGAAAATAAGACCTTCGAAGTTATCTTTATTACTGCCCACGAAGAATTTGCAATAAAGGCAATAAAATTTAGTGCATTAGATTATTTGTTAAAACCTATAGACTCTGCCGAGTTAAAAGCAGCCTTAGAAAAAGCACTCGATACAATTGACGAGAAAAAAGAATCTTCACAGTTCGATGCACTTCAAAAAAACATAAACCCAACTGAAAAAAGACGATTGGTTTTAAAAACTCAAGAAAGTGTTCATGTGGTTGAATTAGACCAAATTATTCGTTGTGAAGCAGACCGTAATTACACATCCTTCTTTTTGAAAGACAATAAAAAGATTCTTGTGTCCAAAACATTGAAAGATTATGAAACTCTTTTGTCTGGACATAATTTCTTAAGAGTTCAACAATCTCACTTGGTTAATATTGATTATGTAGACCGTTACGATAAAAAAAATGGGGGTGCTGTAGTTATGAAAGATGGCTCTGAAGTTCCATTGTCTCCTGCTAAAAGAGACTTATTTTTTAAACGACTAGAGAACCTCTAAATCAAAAAATAAATCAAAAGGGCGTAATATTCATTCAAAAGGATTGAATATTCATTTAGCTAAACTGAATCAAAACATTCTTAGTATACTTGAAGTAAGAAATAAGGAGAAATGTCAGGAATTTTTCTTTAAGTTTCACTTTGAAATACGATGAGGGAAAAATACTGCTTGGAGAGGCAGTTTCATTTTCTAGTTTGATTAAAGAGTATAACAGTTCTTAATCCTTCATTTATTTTAAAGGCGACAACGGTCGGGCTTTAAGAAAATTCCTGATTTTTTGTTTTTGTTTTTAAAGATTTTTTTTTCTCGAAAGAGATTGTTTGTTGTTAAAATCTACATTTTGAAAATTAACTTATTACTAATAAAAGCTTGAGCTATCTAGTTCAAGCTTTTATTATTTGGTATAATACAGGTCGACTAGGTGCCGCATCATTTTCAAAAGGTGCAACTTGAAAATTTATCAAGTAAACCCCATCTTCAATGTCATTATTGATAAACACCAATTCACTAATTGTTCGTTCAAAATTTGGATTTGATGGGACCTCCCAAAACGCATGATGAAATGCCAATTCGCCTTTATCGTTCTCTCGATCAACAGACGGCATGTCAACCAATAAATGCTTAATACCCGCTTTTATTATTTTTTCAGCACATTTAACATCCAAATAAGCTGGATTTGTTGTTGAATAATCCATACTTTTTTTTGATTCATGATTGGGCAAAGTACGAATGATGAGGGCTTCTACATTTTTCAAGTTATCCAGCTGATCCTCTAGAATAATTGAATCCATAGCTCCGTCTTCGTTTAATTCTTGTTTTGGTTTAATTGAGATTAACTGCGCCTTGAAAAAGAATTCCTTTATCGTTTTATTAATTGAGTAAACCTCTTCAGTAATATGCCCCAAACATTCTGTATGAGTTCCGTGCCCATGCGGATTAAAAAAAATATTTCGAAAATTGACACTCCCGCCTTCCGCAACTGAACCCGTGTAATGTTCTGTGCGCACTGGCTCAAAAACAGGGGCATCAACATACCACGCTTTCGGATTCCTTTCCGTATCAGAGAGAGATAAAGAGATATCTATTGGTTTAGAAGTATCGATATATGTATCTGGAGTAATAAATAGTTTCATACTCATCTAAGGTAATAATATACCTTGAAAAAAAAATATTTGTTAAATTTATTAAATTATTTACCATGGTAAGTAATTTCATTTATATTTGTCAAAAAAAACTAATTATGAAAAAAATCAGAATTGCATTATTTGCTTCGCTAGCAGTAATTGCCACATCTTGCTCAACTACGGAAACTGAACAAGAAATTGTAGAACCAACAACTTATTCTTTGGATAAAGAAGCGTCAAGTTTAGAATGGGCTGCCAATATGGGCCCTGATTACGGACATACTGGTACAGTCGAAATATCAGAAGGTACTATAGAAATGGAAGGAAGTGAGCTTACTTCGGGATCATTTACTATCGATATGAACACAATTAAAAGCACAGATTTGGAGGAGCCTAAAGCTGGATATTTAGCAGCGCATTTAATGGGTACTGCACCAGATGAAAAACACCCAGTAGATATGTTTTTTAACACTCCAAAATTTCCAACTGTTACTGTTACTTTAGGTGAGTACAAAGGTGGAAAATTAGGATTAACTATTAATATTCTAGGTAAAGAATTGAAACAAGATGTAGCTGTTAAATTGATGAATGACGATAATGGGGCATCAATTAAAGGTGACTTTGCGTTAGACATGAATTCTCTTGAAATTCCGGGATTACAGCCTGGACCTGATGGTTCTCAAATAAACCCATCAATTGATTTCAAATTAAATGTTAAGCTTAACAAATAAGAATTAAGATATTTATTGATTGAAGGACGAGGAAACTCGTCCTTTTTTATTTTCTTTGAGTTATGATTAAGGAAGATGTACGAGCGATAATTTTTGATTTCGGTGGAATCTTCATCAACCTTGATTACACTGCAACAATTGAATCTTTTAAACAATTGGGAATAACGAATTTCGCTGACCTTTATTCGCAAGCTCAACAATCTAATCTTTTTGACAACTATGAGACAGGAAAAATTTCCTCTCAGCGCTTCATAAATGGCTTATTAGATTTCCTACCATCGAATACAACCCCAAATCAAATTGTAGCAGCTTGGAACGCCATGTTGCTTGATATTGATCCCGTAAAAATAAATCTACTCGAAGAGCTCCGGAAATCATATCCAGTTTATCTCTTAAGCAACACTAATGCATTACATATTGATGTAGCATTTCGTCGTTGGAAAAATACAATAGGTAAGTCTATACATGAATCGTTTGACAAGATTTATCTATCTCATGAAGTAGGATTAAGAAAACCAAATAAGGAAATTTTTAAACTTGTTTGTAGCGAAAATGATTTAGACCCAACAAGGACCCTTTTTATTGATGACACTGAACAACACATCAATGGAGCTAAGTTAATAGGATTACAAACACATTTACACACTTCAAACGCGCCGCTTCACCCCATTTTTTCTTGACACAATTCTATCAACATACCTGTCGTGGACTTAGGATGTAAAAATGCAATTCGTTTATTGTCTGCTCCATCTTTAGCTGTAACATGTATCAATTGGAATCCTTCCTTTTGAAGACGCTCTAACTCCACGTCAATATCATCCACTTCAAAAGCGATATGATGAAACCCTTCTTTACCTTTTTCTAGAAATTTAGCAATTGGAGAATTCGTATTCGTTGCTTCTAGCAATTCAATTTTTGCATCTCCAATTTTAACAAATGCCGTCCTAACCCCTTCGGACTCAACAATTTCTTCTTTATAAAATTGAGTTTGAAATAAAGTTTCATATACTTTCGATGATTCTTCGATGCTTCTAACAGCTATTCCGATATGTTCAATCTTTTTTACCATGGCATAAAAAAACCCTGAAGAAGACTTCAGGGTTCATTTTTAAATATTATTAACTAGTTCTTAATGAATTTTTCATTCACATTATCAAAATTGATGTAATATACACCTCTTAATAAATTTGCGCAGTTAACTGAAGAACCAACACCTTTTTTCACAATGTTTCCATACGCATCATAAATTTCATAACGTGTTTCAACAGGTGCTTCATTTGCTAAGAAGCGAATTTCATTTTTCACCTTCGCCGGAGTTTTCACAACGCTAGGTGTTTTGGACATGAACTTTACTTCTTTAGAAGGACGTTTAGTTCCTGAGTGATCCACTTGCACTACACGTACCATATTTTCTCCAGAGTGAGGAGTTACGGCAAATTCATATGCATTTTCTTTTCCTCCACCTTTTCCAGCAACTTCACCGATTACGACCCATTTGTTCCATCTGTACTGCTCAATCGAAAAAGGTAGTTTTCCCTGTTCACTTTTTGTTTTCCATATCAACTTTCCATCATCTGAAATAGACATATCTGAAATTACAAACGTTGAACGCGGCAATAACACCTCTGGATTTAAAATTTTTGGTTTACACCCATCATTATGCTCGATAACAATAAATATAGGTTCTCCGATTTCAATATTGAAAATTGAAAAATCAATTTCAAATGCCCCCATACTAGTTCCACCAGGCATAATATCGCCATTAACAGTGACCTTAGTAGCGCAATATCCAAAACCTTCATCATCCATTGGATTTTGAACGTAAATATTTTTACCTTGATAAGTTCCTTCAACAGATAAAGCCGCAAACGATGTACTGCTAGCAGTTACGAACAGTAGGAATAAAACTAAATTTTTCATCTATCTAAAAGTGTCAATAGCATCCTAAAACAAGTAAACTCATCATATTGAGTCTAGTTTTTGAATTTCTAACTCACAAATATAATAGGTTTTAACAATTTTCTATCATTTATGAACATTAATAATTTAAAAAAAATATTGCTAAATTATAGCTAGGAGGTCTATAAAATCTTGACATCATTTAATTTAATCAATCAAAAACCATTGTTTATTCAATAATTTTCTTAATCTTGTAAGTGTTACAAGCAAGTAATTTATGAGAAAAATCGCGTTTGTTGTAGTACTTTTTGCCCTATTCACATCTTGTTCAGAAACAGAACGTCAAGAATTTGAATATAGCGGCGGAACAGTTAACATGGCTTTAGAGAATGAAATGTCAACCAATATTCCAAGGAACGTATTGGACTATTATTCTGCAAAAGTTTTAAATCAAATTACAGAAGGTTTAGTTGGTTTTAATACGGAAACGTTAAAAATTGAACCTAGATTAGCTAAAAGCTGGACAAAGAGTGACGATGGCTTAAAGTATACGTTTACCTTGCGTAATGATGTTTACTTTCATCCCCATGAATTATTTTCAGGTTTAGAAGATCGCAAAATGACAACAGAAGATGTTGTAAAGTCTTTTGAAATGGCTTGCACCAAAAAGGAAGATGGAACTGCTCCGAATTCATATTCTTCTATCTTCAAAAGCCTACTAAAAGGCGCAGATGAATTCTATGAAGGAAAGGCCAAGAATATAAGCGGACTGACCATTTCCGGTCAGAATGTAACAATGGAATTAGTCCACGAGGATCAGAACTTCCTCAACAAAATGACGCATGTAACTGTGAATATTGTTTCGAAAAAAATAATTGAGGCAGGAGTTGAAAGCGAAGACATAATTGGAACAGGACCTTTTATTTATACTGACTACAAGAGCGGTGAGCAACCAAGCTTGATTCTTACAAAAAACGTGGACTACTATGATGTGGATGAAGAAGGTAATGCACTACCCTATTTAGACAGTTTAGTGTTTGTTTTTCAAAGCAGAAAACTAGAGCAATTAGACATGTTCGAGGAAGGTCAATTGGACATTATTGTTGAATTACCTACAAGCCGAATAACAAGAATGCTTGAAGGAAGAATTGAAGACTTCAATTCCAAACCGCCAGTATTAGTTCTTTCGAATAACCCTTTACTAATTTCGCATTTTTACTTCTTCAATATGGAAGATGAGCGATTCAAAAACCCATTAGTTAGAAAGGCCTTTAATTATGCAATTGACAAAGAAACGATCGGCCGAGATATTATTAGAGGACAGTATAATGACCTTGGTGAATACGGCATTGTTCCTCCTATTTCTAAGGTATTGCGTGGGTATGACTTTAAGGGTATCAAATCAGTTGGTTATTCCTATGACCCAGAGCTCGCTAAGAAATTACTTGCAGAAGCAGGATATCCAAACGGAGAAGGTTTTGGTTCTGTTGAGTTGAGATATAACATAAGCGACACCCATTCTGCAGTTGCTGATGAATTTGCCAAACAAATATTTAAGGTGCTGGGGATAAATGTCAATATTGATGGCTCTAGCTTTGAGCAGTTAACCGCCGATCGTGCAAATGGAAACGGTGATATTTTTAGAAGCGGCTGGTCTGCGGATTATCCCAGTCCAGAGACGTTTCTCATTAATTTCTATGGGAAATTCGTGCCAGAAAGCAAAAATGAACCCTCACCAATTAATGAGTCTCGATACAAAAACCCATTGTTTGATGAATTTTATGAACAAGCACAAAATTCAGTAAAATTGTCTGATCAAATGAGAATGTTCTCAAAAGCAGAAACTGAATTGATGAAAGACCCTCCAATTATACCACTCTGGTATGCAGGTGATATCGCAATAACTCAGTCCTACGTCAGAAACTTTCACTTTAATGCTTTGAATCACTTTGAGTTTAAGAGAGTTTATGTTAAACCATGGACAGCCGAAGAATACAAAGCGTCTCACGCAGAAAAAAACTAAATTCAACTGCACAAATAACTACTAAATGAAATTTTATTTAATCCTTGCAATTGCCCTGATGGGCAATATTGCATTTGCACAACCTACACAGACAGTTAGAGGGAAAGTTATGGATGCAGAAACTCAATTCCCTTTAGCAGGAGCAAGAATTGAAATCTTTACCTCAGACACTTTAAATCATTATCGAGCAATTGCTTCAATTGATGGCGACTTTACGATAGAAAATGTACCTGTCGGAAAACATGAGTTAATCGCAAAATTAATGACTTATGACAACAAATCTATTACCATTGAGGTAATTTCAGGGAAACAGTCTATAGTAAATGTGCCTATGATGGAAAGTTTTCAAGAACAAGAGGAAGTTACTGTTGTTGCCACAAAAAAAGGTTCTGTAATAAATGAAATGGCCCTGCTATCGGCACAACAATTTTCAGTTGAGGAAACTAATCGTTATCCAGGATCGCGTTCTGACCCTGCAAGAATGGCATCAAACTTTGCCGGTGTTGGAGGGGCGGATGATTCTAGAAATGATATTGTAATTCGTGGAAATTCTCCACTAGGCGTTGTTTACCGTGTTGAAGGAATAGATATCCCAAATCCCTCTCACTTTTCCATTTCGGGAAGTACAGGAGGCCCCGTCTCCATCCTAAATAATAAAATAATGGCCAACTCTGACTTTTTCATGAGTGCCTTTCCTGCTGAATATGGAAATTCAACATCAGGTGTATTTGATTTAAAGTTACGCAATGGAAACAATGAGCGACATGAACTTACGGGACAGTTTGGATTTTTAGGAACTGAATTAATGGCTGAAGGTCCAATGAGTAAATCTGGCAATTCAAGCTACATAGTCATGGGAAGATATTCCACTCTTAGTATGTTCCAAGCTCTTGGAATCAAGATTGGAACGGATGCCGTGCCTGTTTATGGTGACGGCGCGTTTAAGTTCAATTGGCGATTGAAAAATGGTGGATCGTTATCTTTGTTCGGAATTGGAGGAGCAAGTAAAATTGAAATATTAATATCCGATCAAAAAGAATATTCGGAAGATTTATACGGAGAAAGTGACCGTGATCAATATTTCAACACGTCAATGTATGTAGGTGGTTTATCTTATAAGAAAGCGCTCAATGAAAAAACATTTGTTGCGACAAGTTTTGCCTTTTCTCAAGAAAGACAGCATTCTAAGCATGATTTTCTAATTCGATCTGTTGATGCTGAAAATCAAATTACAATTGATGATATGTACCGCTTACAAGAGTATACTTTTACAACTTCAAAAGGAACAGCGTACTTCAGTCTAAAGCATAAGGTCAATAAAAGACACTTGATTCAAGCGGGTATTAATGCAGATATCTATTACTATAACATGGTGGATTCTGCATTGGCTCCAGGTCATAACTCGGCAAATCATTCAGATTTCAATGTACGTTGGGACTATCAAGGTGCAGCTGCTTTAATTCAACCCTTTATTCAATGGAAATGGAGGATGACAGAAAAAATGGACTTCACGCTTGGTTTACACAATCAATACTTTAGTCTGAGTAATAGTATAAGTGTTGCAGAGCCAAGATTAGGTTGGCGATTAAATCTAAATAAAGGTCAAGCAATTAGTCTTGGTGCGGGAATGCATAGTCAAACACAACCACAATACACTTATTTGTACCACCAAACGGACAGTATTACAGGAGAACGTGTTTATCACAACAAAAACATGGACTTTTCGAAGAGTATCCACACAGCATTGGGATACGAAAAAGCATTTAAAAAAGGTTTCAATATTAAGACAGAAGCGTATTATCAATACTTGTATAACATTCCAGTAACCATTGCACCTTCTGCATTTTCATTAATTAATATGGGAAGTGGTTTTCAACGATTTTTTCCTGAGCCTCTCCAAAATACAGGAACTGGTTACAACTACGGACTTGAATTAACAGTCCAAAAATTCTTTGATAAATCATTCTTCTTTATGTTCTCTGGGACAATTTACGACTCAAAATACAAAGGAAGTGACGGTGTCGAACGCAACACTTCATACAACGGACTTTATATTGCGAACATTCTTGGTGGAAAAGAATTTAAGCTAGGTCTAAAGCAATCTATTTCGATAGGAATAAAGGTGACTGTTGCGGGAGGAAAACGATACGGATATGTTGACATTGCTGCCTCTCAAGCTTTAAATGAGTTGATTTTCGAGGATGACGGATTTAATTCGCGTCAATTCTATGATTACTTTAGAGCAGATTTAAAGATCAATTGGAAGTATAATGCAAAACGCACAACCCACGAAATTGGGCTGGATTTGGTGAACATATTCAACTCTAAAAACCTTTTGAGTTTAGCGTACGCTCCGAATCTTTCAGACCCAACAGCTGATCCAATTGCATATAAACAGCAATTAGGTTTTCTACCTATTTTCTATTATAAAATAGACTTACGATTAGGGCGTAAAAACAAGGAATAATTGCTACCAAACTGGACAACTATCACATGCATTTTTACTTCGGATGTAGAACATTAGTCCAAGAACTACATTTCCTTCAATAAAGCCATATTTCTGCTTTATGTAATACTGTTTTGAAGGATCAGGACGAGATTTTACTTTAACCAAGTGATGGAATCCACCGTTTACATTAGCTTGCAAGAAAACATGTTTAAAAAATTCAAATCGAAGGCCTGAGCTAACAGATAAGCCATAGCCTGAGAGTGAAATTGTGACTCTGTCATCGTTTCCTGCAAAACGGAAATCATTGAAGGTGAGTAATGCTCCAGCAGATAATCCTACATTCGTTGAAAATCCGAACCATTTGTTCTTACCAAACGTCAACCATTGGTCAGTTCTTGTGACTTCTGCTCGCAAATAATTTAAACCGTTCGAGTTTTCATAGTGAAATTTTGTTCGATCCGTCGTAAAAACCTCTCCATCGTAATCTCCAGATAAATTTGTGACTGTGTCAACTCCTGGATCGACATGACCATACATCTTTACTTGGTTTCCATCACTAATCAAGTATTTCATATGGTCGTAACCTAAAGATATAGCCCAATGATCTTTGAAATAATACCCAATACGAGCATTAAACTGTGGTACTGTAATTGTACTCGCTCTGACATATTGTTTTATGTCCGTAGAAGGATTGTCAGCGGCGCGAACGCCTACCAATGTAAAATCATATTCAGGACCAATAAAACGCATATTACTCTTCGTATATGCAGTTCTATTATATCCCCAATAACCATATATAGTTCCTTTGGCGTAAGAAACCTTTTCTTTCGATTTTTTTTGTCCTTCAGATAAGAACGGAATTGCGATTAAAACAAATACAATTAAAGCCTTCATCTATACTTTATTTTAGTTTTTTTATTTTTCGTTCTTTAGCATTTTCAAAAAGGCTACTTCTTTCTCTGTTAAATGACGAAAGACACCTCTAGGAAGATCTTTTTTAGTTAAACCTGCAAACATTACTCGGTCTAGTTTCGTTACTTTATACCCAAGTGATTCAAATGCTCTTCGAACAATTCTATTCTTACCAGAGTGAAGTTCTACACCAACTTCTTTAGCATCATCCTCGCTTACAAATTCAGCCTTGTCAAAAATAGCCTTTCCGTCATCTAGGTCAATTCCTGCAACCAATTTTTTCAAATCTTCACTGGAGACTTTTTTATTCAATTCGACGTGATAAATTTTACCAGCCTTGTGCAATGGATGTGTTAATTTCTTAGCTAAGTCACCATCATTAGTAAAAAGCAAAAGCCCAGTTGTCTCTCTATCCAACCTCCCGACAGGATAAACCCTTTCTCTACAAGCTTTTTTCACCAAGCTCATAACGGTTTTACGCCCCAACGGGTCATCCATTGTGGTAACAAAACCTTTTGGTTTATTTAGCAGGACATATTGCTTTTTCTCTGATTTTAAGGTTCCACCATCATATTTTACAACATCATCAGGCTTCACCTTATACCCCATTTCAAGAATGATTTCACCATTAACAGAAACCAAACCAGTTGAAATTAGAACATCTGCATCTCTTCGAGAACAAATTCCAGCATTTGAAAGGTATTTATTCAATCGAATTGCGTGGTCGTTAAAACTAGGAAGCGGGTCTCCCTTCTTTAACTTTGTTTTATAATCAATGAATCTGCCACGTGCTTTAGCATCCTTCGGCTTTAATTCTTTAGATTTTGATCCTTTGAAAGTAGAATCTTTTGCCTTACCATCTTTTTTATCCGTAGAGCGTCCCTTTGGAGTTTCGCGTTTGTTTACGGTTTTCGTTTTTGAATCGTTTTTACGATTATTTGGTTTTCTTGTGTTCATCTCGAGCATAAATATTTTGGCAAAGATACGACATTTACTTATGCAATGGGATAGAACGCATTTTCTATGTGTTCAATTTGAAGTTGGTGCTGGTTCAATATTATAGAAACAACATCAAACTGTACATCCTCATTTACATTGTTTGAAACGATAAACTGATTAGTCACTTTAATAATTTGGCGCTGCTTAGAACGTGTAACCGACAAATACGGCTCACCAAGCGCCATCGAATTGCGTGTTTTTACTTCTACTACAACAAGTAAATTATCCTTTTTGCAAATGATATCGACCTCTGAACTTTTCCACTTATAATTTCGTTCAATTACTACATACCCTTTTGTACTTAGATGATTAACAGCAACTTCCTCCCCTTTTTGTCCGAGCTCAATATGATTCATATTCCATTTTTCTATTTAAGTTAGAAAAAATCAGCCTATAATTCACAATGAACATTCTGTTTATTAAAGTGTACTCATGGGCATGAAACAATTTTTAATATTATGTCTCCTTATCTCACAGACTTGTTTTGCACAAGAATCTATATTGCTCATCGGAAACAGTGAGAAATTGTGTTACCTGGAACAGTTTTCAATTGCAAATTCAGAAAAATTACCAGACGACCTCTCCATATTTAAAGCAATTTACATTTTCTCCAATTCAACAAGCCAATTAACAAAAATCGATATTCAACGTATTATTTCCTACGTGGAAAATGGCGGTGGATTATACACTGGATCAGAAAACTGGCCGTTCCAGGCAGAATCAAGGCAAATTACTCAGGAGCTATATAAAAAAGAGAATTATGGTGAATATAAAATTTCCGCAGCAAGCACCTCTGGACAAGATGGAAATTTAAATTTAAAAACTATTGCTGAAATTCCTGCGGGAGAGTCAACTGTGGCATTTCCTTTAGATCATAGACTGACAGTAGAAGCTTGGATTGAAGATCAACCACTAATCCTATCTGGAGATTATGGGAAAGGAAGGATTATTATTGATGGGGGCTATTCACGTTTTTATTGCGCACATCGTACCGAAATATGTGACCAACTTTTTGAGCGATTTAAAGACTATCTTACTGCTGAGTGAATCAAATCGCACCTAATAGCTCAAAGGTTTCTTTTGAAGCAACTTGCTCTGCCTTTTTCTTAGATGATCCCGTTCCTCGTCCGTAGGATTTTTCATTAATTATGACCTCTACCACATACTTCCATTCGTGACCAAAATTTTCCTCTGAGACAACCTCAAATTGAATATCCAATTTATTTTTTTGACACCAAATGAACAACTTAGACTTAAAATCTAATTCCTCTTCCAGTAGTTGATTCAAATTAAGGTACTTTTTAAAAATATGCTTTTCTATAGATTCTTGGGCTTTTCTATAACCGCCATCCAAATATATGGCTCCAATTAGGGCTTCAAATGCATTCCCCTCAATTGTTTCAAGTTTAATGGAACGGCTATTATTATAGTTCATGATGTTGCTCAATTCCATTTCATGCCCAATATCACCTAAGGTTCTTCGATTAACAATTTTGGATTTGATTTTAGTCAGGTAACCTTCATCTTCAGCAGGAAACTTTCTGTAAAGAAACTCTGCAACAATTGAATCAAGAATAGCGTCACCAAGAAATTCTAAACGCTCATTTGTTTCAATTTCTGGAGTTGACACAGACTTATGCGTCAATGCACGGTGAAAATAGACCAATGACTTTGGTTTATAGCCGAAACGCAAAAAAATGAATTGAATTATTTCTAATTCTTCCTTTGAGTATTTCTGAAAGAATGGAAACAGTGCCATGAAAAGTTTATCCTTGGTATTTCTTCACAATTACAGTTGTGTTGTGTCCACCAAACCCAAATGTGTTTGACATAGCCACATTAACTGTTCTTTTTTGTGCTGTGTTGAATGTAAAATTCAATTTATTATCCAGTACTGGATCATCTGTGAAATGATTAATCGTTGGAGGAACAATATCATTTTGAACAGCCAAAACACATGCAATTGCTTCAATTGCACCAGCAGCTCCCAATAAATGTCCTGTCATTGATTTTGTGGAACTGATATTCAAATCATATGCATGTTTACCGAACACGTCGTGAATTGCTTTTACCTCAGCAACATCTCCAAGAGGAGTCGACGTTCCGTGAACATTTACATAATCTATATCAGATGGAGACAATTCTGCATCTTCCAATGCAGCAATCATAGTGTTTCTCGCTCCAATCCCTTCTGGATGTGGCGCAGTCATGTGATAAGCGTCTCCCGACATTCCACCACCAACAACTTCGGCGTATATTTTTGCGCCTCTTTTTTTAGCGTGCTCATATTCCTCAAGAATTAAAGCGCCACTACCTTCACCTAAAACAAATCCGTCACGATCTAAATCGAACGGACGAGACGCCGTTTCCGGAGAATCATTCCGTGTTGATAAGGCTTTCAAGGCATTAAATCCTCCCATACCCATTTGATTCACACACGCTTCTGACCCACCTGTTACTATCGCAATTGCTTTACCAAGGCGAATGTAATTAAAGGCATCAATAATTGCATTAGTAGAAGATGCACAGGCTGAAACTGTGACATAATTTGGTCCACGAAGACCGTACTTGATAGAAATATGACCAGCTGCAATATCAGCAATCATTTTTGGAATAAAAAATGGGTTTAGACGTGGAACTCCATCACCTTTGAAAAAGCCTTCTGCTTCATCTTGGAATGTTTTAAGTCCACCGATTCCAGACCCCCAAATTACACCAATTTTATCAAGATTTGGATTTGACTCTAACAGTGCGGAGTCTGCCATAGCTTCGGAAGCCGAAACCATAGCATACTGCGCAAATGGATCCAATTTTCTTGCTTCTTTCCGATCCATATGATCTTCAATATTGAAGTCTTTTACTTCACAAGCAAATTGGGTTTTGAATAACGACGCATCAAAATGAGTTATAGGAGCAGCTCCACTTTTACCGTTTTTAAGTGCTTCCCAATAATCAGAAAGATTATTTCCAATTGGTGTTAAGGCACCTAAGCCCGTGACAACTACTCTCTTTAATTCCATAAGCGAACGTTAATTCAAATAATATCAGTCAATTCTTACTTTGCGTTTTCAGTAATGTAAGAAATTGCATCTCCAACTGTTTGGATATTTTCAGCTTGATCGTCTGGAATAGCAATATTGAATTCTTTTTCGAATTCCATAATTAACTCTACCGTGTCTAGAGAGTCTGCTCCTAGATCATTTGTGAAGCTTGCTTCGTTTACTACTTCGCTTTCTTCAACACCTAATTTATCTACGATTATAGATATTACTTTTGATTTAACATCAGACATTTGTTCCTATTTTTATTGGTTAATTCAGGGGCAAAGAAAACTACAAACTATCAAAAATCAAAATAATTACTCATAATAATGAATTACCTTTTCCTTACTCTTTCTTTTTAATGATGGAACTTCCGCGTTTTTAGCGGGATGACCAACCGGAATTAATAAAAAAGGACGTTCATTTTCTGGCCGATTTAAAGCTTTTGAAATGAAATTCATAGGGCTTGGTGTATGAGTTAAGGCAACCAATCCAGCATTTTGCACTGCAAGAAGAAAAAATCCAGCAGCCAAACCTACTGATTCTGAAACATAATAGTTATTATGTTTACTGCCGTCTTCATTTAATTCATATGCCCGTTTCATAATTACAACTATCCAAGGAGCGATGTCGATAAATTCCTTTACCCAATCGGTTCCTAACGGAGCCAAATCTTGTAACCATTCGTCGCTCATTCTTCCGCCGTACGATTTCTTTTCTTCCTCTTCTGCCAGAGCACGAAGTTTTGACTTTAAAGATGCATTGGAAATTAGACAAAATGTCCATGGTTCTTTATGCGCTCCGGATGGTGCAGTTGAAGCCGCCATTATGATATTCTCCATCACTTCCTTAGGAACAGGCTGGTCAGAGAAATCACGCACAGATCTTCGTTTATCTATTTTTTCATAGAATAACTTTGAACGTTCAATCATTTCTTCATCAGAAATGGAATCTTGAACATACGGTATAAATGGAAAATCTTTAGAAGGCATGATAAGAAATGTTAAAGTATATGGCTAAATATAAGGATACTTCCTAAATTTGTGCCATGAACAAAACGAGAATAGCAGTTTTCGCTTCTGGAACAGGTAGCAACGCCATCAATTTGATTCGTTATTTTAATAATCATCCAAGTATAGAAATTGGATTTGTATTAAGTAATAAAAGTGATGCTTCTGTCTTAAATTCTGCAAAAGAATTGGGAATAGAAGTGCTTTATCATAGCAACCAAGAAGTTGCAAATGGCGATTTTCTTGTTCAAATTTGTCAAGCTCATCGTATCGACTGGGTAATGCTGGCGGGATATCTAAGATTAATTCCTGCTGAGCTCATTCAACATTTTGAAAATAGAATTATTAACCTTCACCCATCTTTATTACCAAATTATGGTGGAAAGGGAATGCATGGTGGTCACGTTCATGAGGCAGTGATTGCCAACAAAGAAATAGAATCAGGAATTACCATTCACTTTGTGAATGAGGAATTTGATAAAGGCCGCATAATTGCTCAATTCAGATGTCCGATCAATTCTGGAGATACTGCATCAATATTGGCACAAAAAATACATGTGTTAGAACAAAGCTACTTGCCAATAGTAGTTGAAAAAACGGTGTTAAACAGTTAAAGTTATGGGAGATTTTTTTAATTCTTTTAGTTGGATAGAAATATTCAAAGCTACCATGGTATTATTTGCTGTCGTGGATATTGTCGGCTCCATTCCAATCATTATTAAACTGAAAGAACAATCCGGAGAAGAAATCGGTGCGCTCAGAGCAAGTGCGGTTTCTTTGGGTATTATGATTGGATTCTTGATACTTGGAGAAAGTATCCTGAATTTGTTTGGTGTGGATGTAAAATCGTTTGCTGTAGCTGGTTCTTTGATTCTATTTGCGATGGCGCTTGAAATGATTTTAGGTGTTCGCCTATTTAGAGACCAAGTTTCAGGTAAAACTGCGAGTATCGTTCCGCTAGCATTTCCAATAATTGCCGGAGCTGGTACAATGACATCACTTATTTCATTGCGCGCAGAATATCAAGAAATCAACATTTTAATCGCCATTTTTATCAATATCGTCATCGTATTTATTGTGCTAAAATTAACGAAAGTCATCGAACGGGTTTTAGGCGATGGTGGAATAGCTATTCTGAAAAAAGTCTTTGGAATTATCCTACTAGCAATAGCAGTTAAATTATTCAGCACGAACGCGAAAGATTTATTTGCATAAATCATTAAGGGCATCTTGATGGTTTTCAAATTTGAATTTGAAGCCGTTATCGATAAGCTGCTTAGGATAGGCGTATATACTCGAAAGGATTAATTCACTTTCTGTCCCAATAAAATACCCGCCTATATCTAATAAAAACTTTGGCTGAGGGATTCCAAAAGCAACGTTTAATGATTTTCTCATTCCTTTCATGAATTCCTGATTTGTTGGAGTTTTTGGTGAAACGCAATTCACAGGACCTGAAAGCTCATCGTTTTGGATAATGAAATCAATCATTCGAATAACATCTTCAATGTGAACCCATCCAAATTTTTGGTTTCCATCACCCATTTTTCCTCCTAAAAATAACCGAGTTAACTTTTTGAAAACAGGAAAAACGCCTCCGCTTTTACCCAGAATTAATGAAATTCGAAGTGCTACTTTTCTTGTGTCAGTAGAATATTCCTGAAAAAATATTTCCTCCCATTTTTGAGCTACTAAAGCAGAAAAATCGTTTCCTCGAGTGATACTTTCCTCAGTCATTAAAACATTTGGATGCTGACCATAAATAGATGCTGCGCTCGCATTAATCCATAGACTTGGTTTTCTCTCAAGCTTGTTCAGTGCTTTTTGTAAAGCCTTCGTAGCATTAACTCTTGAACTTATTATTTCCTGTTTGTTTGATTTAGTATAGCGGCAGTTTACTGACTTACCGGTTAAATTTATTACAACATCGGCATCAATCAAACAGTTTTCCCATTCACCCTCCGACAGCGCATCCCATTGAACATAATTTATATTTCCAATTATTTTAGATTTTCCCCTGGTCAAAACAAACACCTCGTTCCTATCACTTTCGAAATGATGAACAAGTTCATTTCCTAAAAACCCCGTACCGCCTGCGATTACAATCTTCATTACTTTCCTGGAGAAAATGAGCCTTGTCCCCCGTTTTGCCCTTCAATAATTTGCATACCTTGAGAGAATTTCTTCTCACTTACAACCTTGCCACGTTTGTCGTAAACAATGAATCTCCCGTGTTTTAATCCATCTTTGTAGTCAACTTCCGACATTAAATTACCTCGTCGATCATATTGTTTCATGGTTCCATCAAGTTTACCTAGCTTGTAGTTAGAAGTAACGGCTGCTAACTTTCCACCTGGATGATAAGCAATCCATTCCCCATCTTTGACACCTTCCTTATAATTTCCTTCTTCGGTTAGGCGAAAATCTTTAGATGAATACGAAGTAGATAATCCGTGTAATAAGCTTTCCATTACAACATGATCCTTCATTAAACCATAATCCATCTTGGATTTCTTTTTGAACAGTTTGTAATTATTTACATTCTTAATCTTCCCATTATCAAAGTATTCGGTCCATTCTCCTACTTTCATATTATCAACATACTTCCCAACTAATTTTTGTTTTCCGTTTGGGTAAAACGACAACCATTCTCCCTCTAATTGACCTTGCTTAAACGTGGCGCTGTTCTTTAAATCACCGCTTTCCCAGTGGTTGTTCCATTTACCTTCTTCTTTACCGTTCAAGTATGTTCCTTCCATCAATAAAGTTCCATCCTCGTACCAAGTTTTCCAAGCTCCATTCTTGAGGTCATTCTCAAAAGTACCTTCTTTGAATTTTTTACCATTTTTATATAAATACGACCACAACCCCGTCTTTAGGCCTTCTTTGTATTTTGCTGTATAAGACAGTTCACCCGTTGGAAACCAATACGTCCAATCTCCATCTTGTAAATCGTTTTTAAAGGTCCCTGTTTGATCTCGCGTTCCTTTATTGGTATACCAAGTCCATACCCCATCCTTTTGTCCCTTTTTATAACTTCCTTCTACGTTTAACTGACCATTGTCGTAAAAATAGTTGTACTCACCTTCCAACTCACCATTCGAATAATGTGTGACCTTTTCTGGTTGACCAGTGTAATAGAAATATTCCCATCTACCGTGTTTTTCCCCATCCTTAAACTCACCCGTCAATGTTACGTAGCCATACACACTTAACTCCTCAAATGGCCCGTTTTTTAGTCCGTTTTTGTAGTTGTACCATTCTTTAACCGTTCCAGTTGTGTAATACGTCGTCATTTCTCCTTCACCTTTTACTACAGTTTGGGTGTGCAATGAATCTGGCAGGTAAAACTCCCATAAGTAATTATCGTCTCCTTTCGTTTCTTCGACAGACTTTAAACGTCCGTCGCGGTAGTAGTACTTCCATTCATTGATTGGAGTGTCCTCCTTGTAATAACCTTCAACTCTTACATCACCAGTTTCATACCATTCTATGTAAGTGCTATCTTGTCTTCCCCATTTAAAGAAGCCATGTTGTTCTTTTTTTCCGTTGGGATACAAGCGAATTACCTCACCATGCAACATTCCCTTGTAATAATTACGAACCTCTTGTAATTCACCTAGTCGATCAAAATATTTCCATTTACCGTGCTCATTGGTCGTTTCACCCATGGCATCGACGTAGTATTTACCTGACGATTGAACCTGAACGTGGTTAAAGTCCCAATATGTTTGATAATTCTTAGAAAGATTTTCCTTTTCAATTTTTTGAGCAAATGCTTCTATCCCCAAAAAGACGAATGCAAAAAGCAATACAATTCTGATCATACTAAAATTTTATCTATAACGTGAAATGAGTATTTTGTTACTTTACTAAACCAATAATTCCCTGTGTAATTAATACTGCTCCAAAGCCAAAAAACACAATGCCGATTAATCGATTTAAACCAGTTAAAACTCTATGAGTAACCAAAGGTCGAAGACTTTTTGCTCCTACGATTTTAAGTAGATCAATCGAAAAGAATGTAATTAAGATTGCACTAATGAAAACAAGCATCGAATTAATTGAACCGCCTTCTGCCGCATCTTTGGCCCCTAAAGTCATTACACTGAACCAGTAAAACACCACTAAAGGATTTGCCAAATTGAGTAAAAACCCTTTTAATGCTAATAGCATATAACCTCTTGTGCTCTTTACATCAGCAGTGTCATCCTGTATATCAAATTCTTTAACTTTTTTGAAGAAGTTATGCGTACCGTATGCAATAAATAAACAACCTCCAATTAAACGTAACATAGAATTATCTTGTCCTTCAGACAGACTTTCTACCTGATTGTAGAAAAAAAAGGCAATACCAATGTAAACGATATCGTTTAAAATTACCCCAAGATCGAATGCAATCGCTGCTCGGATTCCCTTTCTGATACTAGTTTCAAGTAGCACGAAAAACACCGGCCCAATCATGATACTTAGAATAAATCCGGTAACAACTCCTTTTGCAATTAAATCCATCTAGCTTATTTAGTGCTTTCTACAAATTTAACCATTCCTTTTTGTTTTGAAAGTGCCAAAGTCGATTAATCGTTCGTTTCATTAAATGAAGTGCTATTTATAATTATTCTATGCTTTTTAAGCTGAATTGAAGAATTTCTCATTGATTAGCGTTCTATATTAATTGAAGTTGATTACATTTGCACATCGGGTGGATAAATTGGTTACCCAATCAATTGAAAATTTTAAGTTACTTATGAAACTTGCAGCGGCAAATACTAAATTAGAAGGGATCATTAAAAACGTCGAAAAAGACGGTGTTAAGGCTAAAAATCTTATTGAAGATTTAAAAGAGTTAAGAACTTACGCTTTACAAGAACAAGATCCATTGGTGACAAAAGTTTTGCGTTTGACTTATGAATATTTACTTGAGAACAAATCGTTTGACGTTCAAGCTCAATATGAAGAAGACGAAGAAGAGCAAGAATACCCAATCGAAATTGAAGACAACGAAAACTTATTGTACTTGTTGAACCTTTTGATGAATGCAGATCACAAAATCAATCGTGAGGAGATTAAAGATTACAGAACTGCTCTTAAATTAGAATTATACTAGAAGATAAATTCTAGAAAAATATAGTGAATCCATCGGTTTTTGAATCGGTGGATTTTTTTTTAGTAGATTTTTTTTGTCAAAACCCAACCATTTTATAAACTCTTACGTCTTACTAGTAGAATATTGACAATCTGGTTTTGTTGATATTTTGGTTTTTTAATATCCTTGCAGGTATACCTGAAAAGAGTTACAATCTAGAATCTCTACCCTTCTAGCGAGCTCTTTTCAGGTTTTTTTCTCCTTTTTAAAACTCAAAAAGATGAAAAACACAACAATTAAACTTCCGGCCTTATTATTAATATGCTTCTTTGCAGTGGCCATGACTTCTTGTGCACCACAGAATTTTCAGAGTAGAAAACACCAGCACAGGCATTTTTTTGGTGAAAAACACAAGCAAAAATCAAAAACTTCAGTTGCTTCTCTTGAAGCAAATATTATCTACGATGACAATACAGAAGCGTCGTTAGAATTCAACAATGAGGAAATCAATTAAAGTTCTATTCGACTATACACAATACTGACAATAACTGTAGATTTTTGAGAAATCGTGTGTAAAGGGAACTTCTTCGTCGTAAATCTCTTCTAAAATTTTTCCTATGTATTTTGGGAAATCTTCGACCATTTCCTCCAATGAAAAACCTGTTGTTTCTAGTGTAAAGGGTTTGTTTTGTCCCGATACAAATGAAATAATACTCGATTCTGCGAGAATTTGGTGATTGGAATGATACAAATAGACGTAATACAGCAATTGTAACACATGTTTTTGCGACTTCATTGAGCCGATAGTCGTTTCAATGTCGTTATCCCGCGCTCTAAATTTTACGGCTTTATCTTCTACTTTACCGGATTTATAATCTATAATTCGGATTTTCTCACCAATAGAATCTATACGATCAATGTAACCAACTAAACTAACCTTCTTGATTTCACCAAATACGTCAACTTTAATTTCAGCGGTATATTTTCGCTCTAACGATTCAATAAATACAGGCTTTGTTTGCTTAGCTAAAAAAGTGACTTCTGATTTCAAAAAACGACGGGTTAAATCAATCGCCATTTGATACGACAGATAGTTCTTACCCTTCATAAAGGATTCTCTGTCGCCATTGAAATGTTCCATGAATTTCTGATGAATGACCACTTCAAAGTCTTTTATCATCTGTTCCACGTCGATGGAAGTGATGTTTCGAGGTGCTGGCTCCACCTTTACTCCTTCTTTATCAAAACGGGTGAAAGGAGTGTACAACTGCTCCAAGGTTTCGTGTATGAACGAACCGAAGGTGTTATTTTCAATTTCTTCTTCTACACTTTCTTGTTCGCCAAAATCCATCACGTAACGGAAATAAAAATCAAGTGGGCATTCTAAATACTTTTTAAGCATTGAAGCGGACGTCGATTGCGCAAACAACTCATCCATTCTCAATTTAATCTCCTCTGTTTTTTTGATTTCCTTAACCTCATCTTCTCGTATTGCATCCAATGAGTAAATCTTTTTCTCAATTGCAATGTTTGGATTAACACGTCCCAATTCCATTTCCAATTGCATCAAATAACGACTTGGCTCATTACTTCCAATAGCTTCGCTTGCAGTACAATACGTCACAAATAACTCTTCGCAATGATGCAACAATCGGTAAAAGTGATGGGCAAATAATCCTTGCTTTTCACGAGGTGTTGGTAATCCTAAATAACGACGTAAATCCATTGGAATCATCGTTTGAATTGGATTGGTTGGAGGAAGATTTCCTTCGTTCATTCCTACACAAATAATACGTTTAAAGTCCAACCCACGCGTTTCTAACAATCCCATTATTTGTAAACCTTTGGTCGGATTTCCATGGTATGCAATACTTTTCGTTCCCCAATGTTGATTAAATAAATGCTTAAACGATTTTAAACTCATATCTGGAATTCCCTCTTCTATGCAATTCTGAAAATCCACTAAAGCCTTATCAAAACATTCTATTATCGCTTTTTCAAATGCAAATTCTGATTCCAGTTTTTTGTAAATCAATTCGTTTGAATTGCGAATGAACGCCATTGCAATTTTCCAATCTGAATTCCAATTACTGGTTACATTTTGCAACAATTGAAAAGCTGTGGCGCTGATTTCTAACTTTTCTGGATTGACGAAAATGCGATTATACTTTATAATTTCTGCTTCTGCTAAAATCAATTGATCTTTTTCTTCCTTTGATAAAACAGACAATAAAAATGGGTGATTCCAAAAGTTCTGAAGATCATTGAAATAAATCCATTTCGTTTTGAAGCGCTTTTTATTCTCTTGAATAGAGAAAATTAAATCTACCCAAGTACGCAAAGCTGTATTTCGAATCGGCAATCCCAATGTGATATTTGCTTTTCCAATTTTCTTCGGTAAATTCTTTAAAATTGAAGCGATAAGTGATTCATCCGCGAGTAAAAGCAAAGTCTCGTCAATTTGTTCCTTGGTCGAATTTTCTAGAATGGTTGCTGCGACTTTCGCTTGTCCCGTGTTTTGCGCACATTCAATCATTTCGACCTTCATCGGTTTTGTGGCAAGTTGATTCTCGACAAAATTCAATTTTTTACCATCCAGTTTATCGGACAATTCACGCAAGAACTTTCCAGCCTCGTGGTTGTTATTTTTCAAATAAAAATCATCTGCATCTAAAAATACAATGGCTCTTCCCATTTGATCCAACTGGCGAATAATTGTCAATTCTGCTTTAGAAAGCGCATTGAACCCAGCAAACAAAAAGTGATGTTTTTTATCTTCTTTGAATAGTAAATCAATATTATTTGCCAACGTTTTAAATGATTTACCAGCGTAACACGTGTTGTTTTTGCTGAGTAACTCGTTGAGTTGTTTGTAATATCCAGGAAGTCTATCCCAAAATTCCATGAAGCGTTTTTGACTTTCAGTCAGTTCGTCGTTATTAAAACTCCATTGCTCTATTTCCTTGATGTCCGCCAAATTTTTGAACACATCATTGGCATCTAACAAATAGCGATCGATTTCGTTGAAATCAGAAAGTAAAATTGTTCCCCAATTTAAAAATTCATCAAACGAACGGTCTTCTTCTGTTTTCGCTTCCTTCAATTGAATTGAAAAAAGTTGAATTAACGCGCGCGATTTGTCAATAATTACTTCAGGACTATAGGCTTTCACCCATTGATCCATCGTTATCATGCTTGGTGCGAAAATTGGTTTTTGGTAACGGTTAAAAATCGAAGTTGAAACGTATTTTTTTGCACGTTCCGAAGGAAGAACAATCGTTAGGTGACTGAAGTCAACTTCATTTTCAAATAGGTAATCAGCAATTTTATCGGTAAATGTCATCTTACTTCTTTTGCGTTAAGAATTTCCAATACGTCGCGCGATTCAACACCGAGGTTTTTATTTCGGGGTACGCATCCGAAAAACTCTTTGGCAATTTTATTTTCTTTTTCTTTTCCCAATCTGTTTTGTAAGCGAAGATTCCATTCTCCGTAACTTCCACAAAATCCATTTGCTGATTGGTATGCGTTTTCCAGAAATACGTCTGATGTTCAAGTTGATTCATTTTCAACCATTTCATTCGTTCTGAAATTACATAATTACGCCACAATTCACTCATGTCGTTACGCATGTATGTTGGATTGAAATTATTGATCAGTACATTTCGAACTCCGTTATCTGCAAAATAAATCACGTTAGATTTTTTCAATTCATAGCGATGCCCGCCGTAATAAGAGGGTAAACGATACAATAAAAATGCATCTTCCAATAAGTTGATGTAACGCTCGACTGTTTCGTTGTCTAAGCCACAGCGTTCTGCCGCTTCATTGTACGAAACAGCGTCTCCAATAGAAAATGCCAAGACTTGCAACATGCGAATTAACTTTTCTCCTTTATTGATCCGTTCTGCACTGCTCAATTTGGTAAAAACAGCTTCTTGAATGATCTCGTTGAGTGTTTGTTCTGCATTTGGCAAATTCGCCAAAACTTCTGGATAGTTTCCGTAGACCAATCGTTCTTCCAATAAACGGTTTTCTTCCGGCAAGCCAAAATGCTGTGCCGCTTCATAAAAAGATGGTGCGAATAAGTTTATTTCTAGTCCCGCCATGCGAATTGCTTCTAGCAACTCCGGTTGCACTTTAGGAATGTAAGAGCACGAAACAACAACTGTCGCGTTGATTTCTCCCATCAATACTTTTTCTAGAATTGTATCTAGGTTTGCTAAATATTGTGCTTCGTATAAGACGATAAATGGAGCTGAAGAAGGAAGTGAGTTCCTTTCAATTTCCTTGTGTATCTTTTTTTGAGAACAGTCAAAAAGTTCGAAAACATTTCCTTTGGATTCAAATGAAGCTTCGATCAATGTTCTTTTCCCTACTTTTCTAGGACCTTGAAGGAATACCAATTTATTTTCAGCAACTTTCTCTGTAAAAATGGCTTGCTGTATACGTGGAATCATGACGGATTATTTTTTGCCATGAAGATAATAAAATTCGTAGATTTCGCTTAAATTTTGCGACTAATCAATCCAAACCTTATTAAAGAAGCGTTCTGCACGACTTGAATTCATGAATTTATTTCCACCGTATGCTTTAATAATTCCGAAATAATCTTCGCTCATTACGACACGCACCCAATACAAGCCTTCAACGTAAGTATCCGCTAGACCTTGATACGCCTCTCCACCATTATCTAATTGTATTCGTTTTAAAGGACTTTCTTCTGGCGTTCCAATGTGTCGTTGAGCTAAGTCTAAAAGACCAACATCTTCAGTTAAAGGATACAATTCAATAACATATGAGTTACCTTGACCTAAATCGCTGTATATCAATTTAAGTAAATAACCTTCTTCCTCACTCAGTATTTCCATAGGTTTTCCTGGAAATTCAGCACCCAAACGAAATTCATCGTTTCTATAGGTATAGGTTTTCTGTTTGCGGACATTTTCTTCAGCTTTTGTACCATTTTGAGCGTATGAAGCTAAGACTTGACGTACTTTATAACCTTTGCTCTTTAATAAATTAATCAAACCACTTGGTCCTGCCAAGTGACCAGCACCAACAGCACAAAACAATTTGTTATCCTTAATTTTCAAAAGCGAATCTAACTTGTTAGCCATGCCAAAATTACGTTCAACTATCAACTTTTCGTATCCTTTAGGGTAAATCGACATGGAAGATCTTAAATACTCATCAATCGAATAAATATCACCTTTAAGGTAAAGTTTTATCAACTCATCCGTCGTTGAATATTCATTGTAACCATATCTCGAACGGTTCATGTTGGAAAAAAGTTCAACTTGTGAATCGACTGTTTCAAGTGCTGAAAATGTTTTGCCTGCGTTATAACAGTACTGTTGAAAATAGGCGTCTAAAAACTGGGGCATTCCATCCTCATCTCCATATGCTGTTGAACTAGCGTGATATGAATTCCCATAAGGATTTCCTTGGTTATCGTAATTCATTTCTACGTAATCTTGGCGAGTATCGTATTCGTCAAAAATGGTGAAAATATCCGCCTCTAGAACAATCGTTGTCGCTTGGTCTAATGCATAATACGTCGAGTCAGTTAACCTAAACAACTCTTTTTCATTGGAATGTAAACTCCCGAATAAAAAAGATTTTTGTTTTATTCCGTTTCCTGAAATTTCCCACAGCAATTGATGTTTTGGATTAATTTCTTGAGCAAAACTACTCAAGGAAAGAACAAATGGAAGTATATATTTTAGCATAATGCTTTAAATTACAATTAACTTATGAATTAAGCGAGAATTCTCTCAATATGTTGATCACCAAAGGCGTATGGTATATAAGCTAAACTTGGGATCTCTTTTGTTATTAGTATTGGCGTGCGCTTGCCAAGTGTAATGGTACCATGCGATTCCGACAAGTCCATTGCATATGCCGCATTTAAAGTCAAAGCATTCAACGCTTCTTCTGGCGTCATTTTCATTTTTACACATGCAAGCGACCATACAAATCCTAAATTTCCACTTGGGGTAGAGCCTGGATTAAAATCACTTGCTAAACAAACTGGCAAATCGTTTTCCATCATTTTTCGAGAATCTCCATATGGAATCGACAAGAAATGAGAGCAACTTGGTAAAATCGTCGGAATTGTTGAACTACCTTTTAATGCGGTAATATCCTCATCTGACAACTCTTCCATGTGATCCACAGAAAGCGCTCCTAATTCGACTGCTTTTTTTACTCCGCCCATTGCTGAAAATTGATTGACATGAACTTTTGGCTTTAGACCAATTTTAATGCCAGCCTCTAGAATTTCAGCCATTTCTTCAACATTGAAGTAATTTCGTTCACAAAACACGTCAATATAGTCTGCTAATTGCTCTTTCGCAATCACTGGAATCATATCATTTATTATTAAATCGATATACCCACGGTGGTTTTCCTTATATTCTGGTGGAAAAGCATGCGCCCCTAAAAATGTTGCTTTTATTGCAATTGGCATTTCATTTTTCAACCGTTTGATTACGCGAAGCATTTTTAACTCTGCCTCCACGGTCAAACCATAACCCGATTTTATTTCCAGTGCTCCAGTTCCGTATGACATTAAGCGTTCAACCCTGATTTTCGCGTTTTCAAACAAATCATCTTCGGACATTTCTTGTAAACGACTTGCTGAATTTACAATTCCACCGCCACGTATGGCAATTTCTTCATAGGACAATCCATTTATTCGATCAACAAATTCTTCTTCACGAGATTTTGCAAAAACGGTGTGCGTATGAGAATCACAAAAAGCTGGTAGAACAAATTTCCCTTCAGCATCAATTACTTCTAAGTCTCTCCAATCAATAATTCCTCCCCAATCTTCCATCGCTCCGTATGCCACAATTACTCCATCTTCAAGTGCTAAAAAAGCATTTTCTAGGATTGGAAGTTCTTGCATTTCCTTCCCCTTTCGAAGGATTGGCAAATCCTCCCCGTACTGCACAAGACCCTTAATATTTTTAATAAGTATTTTCCCCATTACAGTACAATTTTAGACAAAATGATTGACTCTGAATCGAAGATTTATGAATTATTTAGAAACTACTTTGCAAATTCGAGAAAAACGCTAACTTTGCACCCGCTCTACCTAAGTAATTAGGTGATAAATGCCCGAGTGGCGGAACTGGTAGACGCGCTGGATTCAAAATCCTGTTCTTTCGGGAGTGCCGGTTCGATTCCGGCCTCGGGTACTATTAAGCCTCATAATCTTCTGATTATGAGGCTTTTTTGCTTTAATGAGTAACACTGAGGTAACTGTACGTCTTCCATTTAGAGCCATTTTTTTTTGTGCTAGTCAGTAATAATTTCGACCGTTTCACTCACAAATTCAGTGCGTAATTCATTGTAATAATAAATGAACTACCTTCATCAAGTTTACTTTCAACCTTTATGTCTCCCCCCAAATAATTTATATAACTCTTTGCAATTGACAGTCCTAATCCGGTACCTTGAATATCATTAACATTGCTTGATCTGAAGAATGGTTGAAAAAGTTCCTTTAACTCCTTTTCTGGAATACCAATTCCCCTATCAATTACCGATATTGTAAACGTATCTGGATAATAATTGACGACCAGCATTGGGTTTTCATTTTTAGGAGAGTATTTCAATGCATTTGAAACCAAATTACTGATACAGTTTAAGAGCAACTGAACATCTGTTTCGACTATTTTTTGTTCTCCTTGCTCGAGAAAGATTATTTCTTTTGCAACTTCTACTTCATTAAATGTTTTACAAATTTCTTTGCAAAACTGCGACAAATCAATCTTTTCTGGTTTCAGTTGTATATTTCCTGATTCAGTCTTGCTATAGATTAATAAATCATCCATTAAGTTAGTCATCTGATTTATTGCGTTATCTACTCTAGTTTTCGATATAGACATTTTCTTTTTTGCAGCCTCATCAAAAGTTTCAGAAATCATAGAAACTATTGCCATTGAAGACTTTATGACTGTCATTGGAGTTCGGAATTGATGTGATACATCCGAAACAAATCGCGATTTAAATTCGCTCATCCTTTTCTCTTTCTCCAAACTTTCTTTAAGCATTAACCTTGAGCAATATAGCTCCATAAAATTAGTAACCTTTAGCATAAAATGGCCCTCATTTACCGGTTTCGTTAAATAATCCAAGGCGCCCAATTTATATCCTTGAGTAAAAAATCCTCTTTGGATAGCGATTGCCGAAAGAAATATAATCGGCGTATCTTTGGTTTTACTATTGCCTTTGATCAGTTCCGCCAAATCAAACCCACTCATATCAGGCATTTGAACATCAAGGATAATTAGTCCATAATCATTTTTTAAGAGAAGTTTGAGCGCTTCATTTCCTGAGAGAGCAGAGTCGCAGTCAAATTTGGCATTCTTTAAAAGAGCTGAAAGAGCGAATAAATTCGCTTTTAAGTCATCGACAATGAGAATTTTATGCTTATATATTTCGTTCATTACCTTTAATTTATGAGTGTTAAACTTCTTTAAAAACTAGACTTATATGAATAGGCAAACAAAATACCGTATTAAATAATTAAGTATATCTATAGAGTAGAGAGTTTCTGTTTGATCGTTGCCAGCTTCTTTTTTCTTCATATTCCTCGTCTAGTGTTTCGTGTTTTAATTGATTATAAGAGAACAGAAGATATAATCTTCATAAGATTGTCGATGTTAATTGGTTTAGAGCAGTAACCATTCGCTCCGGCATTTAAACATCTTTTTACGTCAGTTTCCATCGCTTGCGCCGTTAACGAAACAATTGGGATCTGCCATGTTACTGGGTTCTTTCGAATCTCTTTAATTGTCTCATAACCATCCATTACAGGCATCATCATATCGAGTAAAATGATGTCAACTTGTGATGATTTCTTTAGTACATTAAGACATTCTCTTCCGTTAATTGCCGTCAAAATATTACAACCAAAGGGCTTTAGTACCGCCTTCAATGCGAAAACATTAGCTAAATTATCATCAACAATAACTACAGTTTTTCCTTTCAACATTTATTCAGAGTTTATTTAACCACATTCTCATTAATGAAATCAGCTGATCTTCATCTAGAGGTTTGTCTATGTAGGCATTTGCACCGTCCGTCATAGATTCAGCAAGTTCAGCAGGCATTTCAAAATCCGTAATTCCAATAATCGGAACTGATTTCATATTAAGATCTGTTCTAATTGCTAAGATCGCTTGATATCCATCTTTGTTCGGCAGCATCATATCGACAATAATCAAATCGAAATTCGAAGATTTTTTAAGTATCTCTATACACTCAACTCCATCACTCGCAGAATCTACTTTCATCTTGTGGGACTCGAGTAAATTGATTGTCGAAAAAATAGTTCTTGCATCATCACCTATTATCAGCACTTTTTTTCCGGCAAGAGTTGGGTCCTCCATGTAAAGTTGACTATGTTGTCTGTTGCTGTTTTTTTCATCATCTATATGCAAGAATAATGATACTGCGCTTGATAATTGCTTGAAATTTTTGGCCGTTTTCATTACAAAGGTGCTTGTAGCCTTTTTGATGTTTTTCTCTTCGACTTCGGATATCGACTTTCCAGTGTAAATAATTACCGGAATTGACATTCGTTCATTCTTTATACTTTCCAACACTTGAAAAGCTATCGAACCTAAAGAAAGCATATCAAGTACTATGCAATCTATTTCCTCTTTCAATAAGATCACAATTGCCTCTTTGCCCGTTTCTGCCAAAGAAAACTGTATCAAATTACTAGCAAGAAAACTCTTCATCACCTCTAGACTTGCCTTATTATCATTGATTAAAAGAACATTCTTCTTCTTTTTAGAATTGATTTTTTTAATTCTGCTAAGCATAGTTCCAAGCTCTTTTTGAGCTAACGGTTTTTCCATAAAGCTTATAGCGCCAGATTCTCTAGCTGTCTTCTCTTTAATCTTTAAAGATGACATCACATGAACTGGAATGTTTTTGGTTTTCTTATTCTTTTTGAGCTCATCCATTACCGTCCATCCACTTTTGGCGGGTAACATTATGTCGAGAAGAATTCCAGTCGGTTGATATTCAATTGCGTATTTACAGGCGGTGCCGCCACTAACAGCAATAACAACTTTATACCCTCGTAATCGCATATATTTCATCAAGGACATTGCAAATATTGGGTCGTCATCTACAATTAAAATTACTTTATCATTCTCTCTTATCGTCAGTCGATCATCTTCTACCTCATCAGGAGTATAAGCAACTAAATTGATATCGACAGGAGTATTTATCTTGGTAGTTTTTGCTGAAGCATCCAACAATTCATCCAGATTTGAGCCTTTAGGAATAACCTTAGAGCAATCCTGAGGAATAATCAATTTGAATGTACTTCCCTTACCCAATTTGCTCTCTAATACTATTTCTCCACCAAGTAATTGAGCAATTTCCCGACTTATTGAAAGCCCTAATCCTGTGCCTCCATATTTTCCTTGTATGGAGCCTTCAGCTTGTTTAAACGCTTCAAAAATCAATGCCTGTTTATCCTTAGCGATTCCTATGCCTGTATCAATAACTTCAAAAACGATAAAATCTGACCCACCAATTTTTAAATCATTTATTTCTTTTTCAGTTGGTAACCTTATCGAAGTCTTTACGCTTCCTTTTTCTGTGAATTTAAAAGAATTGGATATGAAGTTTTTAAGGACTTGTTCGAGACGCCCCTGATCAGAAACAATATTCATTGGAACATTTACATTTTTTAGTATCGAAAAACTCAAGCCTTTTTCCCTTGCTAAAGGTTCAAACATACTTTTAATGGAATTGCAACAAAATTCAAAATCAACAGTAACCAATTCGATTGGCATTTTACCCGATTCAATTGAAGCGAGATCCAAGATCTCATCGATAAGGGTCAAAAGACTATTGCCCGAATCTTTTATTACGGACGCAAACTCGATTTGCTCTTCATTTAAGTTATCATAATGATTCTCTGATAATAAGCTACTTAATAAAAGAATTGCATTTAAAGGTGTTCGCAATTCATGGCTCATATTAGCTAGAAATTCTGATTTGTGTCTACTAGTCAAGGCCAGCTCTTCAGCTTTACGCTGGAGTTCTTCCAATGTGGCTTCTAATTCTTCCTTCTTATCACTAATAGATCGATTTTTTTCTAACAATAATTGACTACTTTTCACTAGCTCTTGATGACTTTGAATAAGTTCCTCATGTTGATATTTTAATGTCTCTTCTGAGGTTTTCAGTTTTAACACTTTTTCTTGAAGCTCAACATAGGCTATTCGTAATGCCTCCTTTTGAAGTTGACTGTTTTCCAAATCAGATTTAACTGTGTCAAACGTTTTGTTTAAGGCAAATAATTCCTGTCTTTTGCTCTGAATAAGAGTCTCAGTGTCATTTATTGTAGATCGTTCCTGATCAATTATTTTATTCAATATTTTCTTATCAGTCAAGGCGTTTGATTTTTATACGTTATTTTGATGGCTTTATCCCCGAGTCTATGATGATTTGTTCCAATAAACTTTGAATGTAGATGTTCGACGATTCTCCTTTTACATGGTCAAGTGCAACTCCATTGGAAGCGTCAGAAGTATTGTTATTTTGTTCAAAAGAATCCAACGATTTCTCGTGGCTTGAGACTTTCGGAATAACGCCTTGGGAGTTCTTCGGAATGGCTAATTTGAAGGTGCTTCCCTCTCCAAATGTACTCTCCAAAGTAAGTTCCCCACCAAGTAATTGAGCAATTTCATGACTTATTGAAAGCCCTAATCCTGTGCCTCCATATTTTCTTTGTATTGAGCCGTCAGCTTGATGAAACGCTTCAAAAATCAATCCCTGTTTCTCCTTCTCGATCCCTATACCACTGTCGATAATTTCGAAAATAATAAAATCAGACTCGATAATATTTGAGTCATTTATATCTTTTTCATTTGGCAATCTTACAATAATCTTGACATGACCATTTTCTGTAAATTTAAACGCGTTTGATACGAGGCTTCTTATCACTTGTTCCAAACGCCCCTCATCAGAAATAATATTCTTTGGAATATCTCCAATTTTCTCTATCGAAAAATCCACACTTTTTTTCTGTGCTAGGGGTTGAAACATGTTTTCCATAGAATTGCAAAATGCTTCAAGATCAATCGTATCCAATACAACATGAAATTTACCCGACTCAATTTTTGAAAAATCCAAGATCTCTTCTATTAGTTTCAATAGAGCATGGCCTGAGCTGTTTATTACTGCAGCATAATCACGTTGGTCTTTATCTAATTTATCATTCGTGTTTTCTGATAACAATTGACTTAATAAAATAATTGAATTTAACGGTGTGCGCAATTCGTGACTGATATTAGCTAGAAATTCTGACTTGTATTTACTGGTCAATTCAAGTTCTTCGGCTTTACTGAAGAGTTCTTGTGAAATCCGTACTAATTCTTGGTTTTTATCATTAAGGGTTTGATTCCTTTCGTTCAATAATTTACTGCTGTTGGATAAATCTAAATTGGTTTTAATAAGTTCCTGCTGCTGATCTTTTAATCTATCTTCAGATTGTTTCAGTTTTAGGGTATTTCCATGTAGCTCTAGATTGGCTATTTGCAATTTCTCTTGTTGAAATTGGAGCTTGTCAGTTTGAATACTTAATTCTATCTCAAGCATTTTCTGACGAGTTGTTTCACTTCCAATCGTCACGTATTTGTAGATTTCGCCTTCTGTATTTTTAAATGGAACAATCGTGATATCCAACCAGTAATCCGAATTGGTTTTACTCTTATTTATTATTGATCCAGACCATACCTCTCCTAATCTAATCGCCTGCCACATAATATCGGAATAATTCTGCCCTATCAGTTCTTCACTCGAGTATCCTGAAATTTCACAAAAAAGATCATTGGAAAAAGTAATATTTCCCATGGAGTCTGTTTCGTAAATGACTGCTGCACAATTAACTGCATCAATTTTCTGATTTAATTTAAATAGCTGATTTTTAGATTGAGTAATGTCCGTTGCAATTTTCAGAACTCGACAAGGAGTCCCCTCAGAATCTAGAATGACTGAATAACTTCCAGAAAGCCAAATGTCTTCTCCTGTTTTACTTAACCGTAAAAATTCACCTTCTTGACTAAGCCCTTTTCGTAAACTATCCCATAATAAATCCTGCGTTTCTCTTTGATTTGAAGAATCGTTAATTAAAGTATCATAAGTTTTTCCAATGATTTCACTTTTTGCATACCCGAAAATTTTGGAGAAATTGTCATTTACGTCTAAAATAATTCTGTCAAAATTTATCTCAATAGTGATATTCGATTTATTAAATGCATCTAATTGACTACTAATTTGGAATTTTTTTTCATTCAATTCATCAACTAAACGCTCATGTTTAAGTTGATACTCTTCCAATTCAGATTTCAGGGAGAGAAATCTTTTGTTTAATCCAAACAATTCCAGACTTTTTTCTTCCATTATCCGCTCAAATACTCCTCTATCAGTCAAAGCGTTTGATTTTAAAGTTAACTTCATATTCCCTCATTTTCTCAGTAACAGTTTCAGGAGTTTTACCAAAACTCTTAAAACAACCTAAGATTAACCCATGCCCAAAACCTGACATCCAACGTTCAGATATATAGCTCATTATCATTTGATTATCAGGTATTCTATTGTGTTTAAAATGCTGGAGTTCAGCGTCTGGGTATAATTTCATGACTTCCTTATGAATATAAGATTCTACTAGTTCGAGACCACAAGAATTACGCCAAGAACTGTAACCGTCTCGTTTCTATAGATTTTATTGTGCAACCATCGCCTAATCGTTCTCATAATGGGATAAAAATTATTAAATTGGGAATTTTATTCTTGGGTTAGTAGAACAAAATCGGTTACATATAATTATTATTCGCATGTTTCCCCATGGTAATTGCATTTATTTATAGCACATCCAGCTTGGGGAAAATTTCTTAAAAATTTGTCTCCTAGAAGGACTTTTGACTCAGGGCAAATTAAAACTCGGCAGCAAAGCAGACATCGAAACGTTTCAAATTTTAGATTCAGATGGAAATACACACACCAATTTATAAACAATTGATTCCAACTTAAAAGGTGAATTATGGGAAAGTACAGCAGTAAATGAACTCGTATACAAGCAGAAAGATTAAAAGCCCATTCGCTAACAAGGGTATTGCATTGGAGGACGGGACAGTGAAAATAATTGAGCAATTAATCGCCTTCTCCAAATGCTCAATTCTTAACTGCCTTTTTCATATTGCACCATTATTATGCAAATAAATAACCTTAGAAAGAAAAAAAGCGTCCAAAATCACCAAACAATAATCATTAATACCACCTATATTTTATGGAGAAGTCACTTATATTTGTAGTATTATGAGCGAAAAAACTAATTCTCTAATCGAGATCGCAAAACTTTTCTTTAAACTTGGCAGTATCGCTTTCGGTGGCCCCGCTGCCCATATTGCCATGATGGAATCTGAGGTTGTTCAGAAACGAAAATGGATGACCCATGAGCATTTTCTGGATTTAGTTGGAGCTACAAATTTAATTCCTGGTCCAAATTCAACAGAAATGACCATGCATTGTGGACATGAACGGGCAGGTTGGAAAGGTTTATTTGTTGCTGGTATTTGCTTTATTTTCCCTGCTGTATTTATCACAATGATTTTTGCCTGGTTGTATGAAAAATACGGGGAAGTACCTGCTGCTGAAATGTTCATCTATGGTATTAAACCAGCCGTGATTGCAATAATTATTGCTACTTCCTATCGCTTAGGGAAAAAAGCATTGAAAAGTATTGAGCTCGGTATACTGGGTGCCTTAACCATCATCGCCTGTCTACTTGGAGTCAATGAAATAATCGCTTTATTCGGTTGTGGACTAATTGGAATACTACTTTACTTCGCTAAAAATAGCGAAAATACAACGAATAGTATCGTTCCCTTGTTTCTAATAAAAATGGCAATTCCATCAGTAAAACTTGGAACACTAGGTGTTTTTTGGACATTTATGAAAGTTGGAGCACTACTTTATGGCGGAGGTTATGTTCTTTTCGCTTTTCTAGATGCAGAGTTGGTGAGTACCGGAGTATTAACACGAACAGAATTAATTGATGCAATTGCAGTAGGACAATTTACTCCGGGACCTGTATTGTCAACTGCTACATTTATTGGTTGGCAATTGAATGGTTTTTGGGGAGCAATCGCCGCAACAATAGGGATTTTTCTTCCTTCATTTATTTTTGTACTTATTTTAAACCCTCTAATTCCACGTTTACGTAAATCTAAAGTGATGTCAGCGTTTTTGGATGCTGTTAATATTGCAGCAGTTGCTGTAATTATTGTGGTATGCATAGAAATGGGGAAAGATACATTGACAGATTGGAGAACAATTCTTATTGCTTTGTTGGGTATTCTAGCTGTTTTCATGTTTAAAAAGTTGAATCCAGCATTTTTAGTAATTGGTGGGTCTATATTCGGAGCTATATTAATACAATTTTAAAACAAAAAAAAGCGATTGAATTTGAAATCCAAACGCCTTTAATTATCAATTATTTTCCTATTTCACTTTAGACAATTTTGTAGTAATTGTGCCTGAAGACTTTTGTATTCGAACAAAATAGTTTCCTGGCGACAATGTTATAATCTCCATTGGAACATCATGTTGTCCCTGCGATAAGTTTCCATCATACACGGCAGCAACAATTTTATTGTTTACATCATACACATCAATTTTTACCCATTCATTTTGAGCAGTAAAACGAACCGTCGAATTGCCAAATGAAGGATTTGGATAAATCAATGCTTTATCTTTTATCAATTCTTCCTCTTTCGTTCCTACAGCGCATGCTCCAAACAAATTATAATAGGTAATTGAGTGTTCAAAAAGTGTTTGAATTTCAGAAGGTGCTACGCCGAACCAATCTTTTAAAATTGATGCATACACATCTCTAAAGTCATATTGCATTGGAATCCCTTCTTGATTCACAATTGAATTTCCAATTACCGGATTTGCACCCATTAAACTGAAGTCTACGCACGAACCAAATAAAAATAAAGGAGCTGCATCACCGTGATCTGTTCCAAAACTTGCATTCGACGCTACTTGTCTTCCGAATTCAGAGAATGTCATTCCTGCTACTCTATCTTCCAAGCCTAATAACATTAGATCATTTTGGAATGCAGCAACAGCATCTGAAACTCGCTTCATTAAGTCGGCATGTGCACCAGTCGTGGTTGCTCCACCAATAACTTGGGAATCGTGGGTGTCAAATCCATTTACATTTAAAACATAAACTTTGGATTCTAAACCTCCCGAAATCATTTTAGCCACATATTGCAACTGAACAGCTAAAGGGTTATTCGCATCGTATAATGTCGATAATGAATTTCCAGCATTAGCCGCATCGTTAATTTGTCCTCCATATTCATTCGCCTGATTAATCAAGGTTGTCAAATATTCAATATGCGAGCCATAATAAGTTCCATCATTCACCGAACCACTCGTTGACAAGTTATATACATCAAACGGATTGTTTACCGCGTGACAGAAATTGGCCATTAATCCTTGACAAGTTGCGGATACTTCATATCCCATACTTATTGCAAACGGATCTTGGTAAGTAGAATTTGGATAATCTTCGGGGTAATTTGGATACGAAAGATCTAATTCACGACCTAACCAACCTGTAGCAGGTGGATTATCAATTAAACCCGAACTCCAAATATCCATCGATCTAAAGTGTGATCGATTCTGTTCTGGATAACCAACATTTTGGATAATACCCATTTTTCCTTGATCAAACATTCCTTTCATTCCTCCCATCACAGGGTGCAATCCTACTTCAGTAGTCAATGGTAAAACCGAAGGTTCTGGTATCAAAATGTTATTTCGTTGAATGGCCAAATTGGCATATTGATCTCTAGGAATAACAGTATTCAAACCATCATTTCCCCCATTCAACCGAATAATAATTAATACTCTATCCTCAGCGCCAATTGATACTTTAAACAGTTTCTTTCCAATGGATTGAAACTTCATGTTATTTAATAAGATAGGCGTTCCTGCCGATGCAAGCGCTAAACTCTTTACAAAATTTCTTCTTTTCATAATTTCTATTTTGGCTTACATTGTGTGAAACTCAGGTGTCTGAAAAACACGTGCTAATACTAACTCTATTCTTAATTTTACAGGGTCTGAAAATGTTGGATTACCAGGGTCTGCTAGATATTCATTATATTGAATTGTCCATTCAAAATCAGGTTGGCCGTTCGTTAAAATTGACTTTAAAATCAACTTTTGCAAAGCGTCAACACCTTTTGGGCAAAAAACATCTACGATATCATCTATTACCTGAACAGGATCTGATGGTATTGATAAATTATCTAAAAATCCTATTGCATTAACTTTCCAATTATTACCACTTACAGGAATTCCAGTGTAAATAGTAAAAAATGAGCTAATGTCAAATCTTGTTTTTACATGTGTTGCATTCATCCACAAATGCGAGAAAGATGGCTCCTGGTAATATGCAGGCCATCCAGCAACACTTGGTGGTTCCAAATAAGCTTGACCTAAAGCTGCAGAAACTCCATAAACATAGGTTTGCATTTCGTAATCCGTAGCCAAACTAAATGCGTTTTGAGATTCTGTACCATTAATCATCGAGTACAACATATCCAATGGTCCTCGAATCAATGCTCCTCGCACAGAAATATCGTAAAAATGTTCACTTTGGAATAACTCAGTCAAGACAGGAAGTATTTCATAGTTGTTTGCAATGAACGTACTCGCCATTTGTTCAATTACATTTGTTTCTACCGCGGGAGTTAAATCATAATTCACGAAGTAACGGTAGAATTTTCTACAAATAAATCTCGCAACTTCATCTTGTTGAAATACTACATCGATATAATTAGCATATTCTGTAGCTCCTCCATCTGTAATTTGAACACTTCCGAAATGAGCCGACAATGTCTTTGTTGATGTGTCATGCAAAATTGGTGTAAACACGGATGTAACATTCGTTATGGAATCACTTCGTAAACCATCTACTAAAAAACCAGTAAATATTTTTGCGCCAGCTGCAACATCTTCTTCTGTATAGTTAGTGTAATCTCCAGGACCTATTTGTGGTCCTTTACCGATGGTAAACAGCTCTAAAAATTCTCTCGCATAATTTTCATTTGGACTAAACGGGTTATTTGAAGCTCCGTCTAAAAAGATTAGCATATTCGGATTAATTGTCATATCCTTTATGAACTGCTTAAAATTACCTAGCGCGAATGTTCTAATAAGAGCGAAATAATCATAAGTTGCGCGAGCGTCAAATGTTGCGCTCGACGCGAAATGATTTTGCCAAAACAAACACATTTTTTCAGCAATTGAAACTTGTTCGTTGTTGATATTTTCATACATCCAGCCAATCAAAGAACCAATGCGGGCAGAATGAACTGTTTGAGATTCAATCGGATCCGTCGGGTATACACTTGTATTCCAAGGAGTGCCTTGAGCAGCAATGGTTTCGTCTGGATGATAAGTAATTGGTACACCTGCAGCGGGAATCTGTAAAAGATTGGTAACCGTAGTTGCCATTCCCGCAGAAACTGCATCTAATATTTGTTGATTGGTCGGGCCGAACATTGTTCTTCTCAATAAATGAGCGGCTAGAGCCTTCGTCCAAGGTCCCGAATAAGGCGTCATGCTGTATGAAATCGCGCCTCCATTTTCATTTTCTGGCATAGTTGTAGTTTAGTTTAAACGGTACAATTTACGCATTGTAAAAAACAAAACAAAAAAGTTGAAAAAAAATACGCGTTATTGTTATTGAAAACAACAACTACTCAGACTGTATAAAGGCAAAAACAAGAAATTGAAGTATCATGTGCTCATCGTCGATTATCTCAAAAAATCAATGTTTCTTTTCAATCCGGCAAATTTCGTTCGCTTCACGGCGCTTTTACGAAACAATTCTTGAAAAACTTCTTGGGTTAGATCTTCCCAGTCAGCTTTGTTCAATTTGAGTAAAGTTTCGTGTGGATTAAATCGCGATTCGTTGTTTGGTTTCGAAAAACGATTCCAAGGACAAACGTCTTGACAAATGTCACAGCCAAAAGCCCAATTTTCCATTTTACCTTTGAATTCTGATGGTAAAATCTCGTCTTTTAATTCAATCGTGAGATAAGAAATACACTTGGAACCATCTACAACATAAGGTTGTACAATTGCATCTGTGGGACAAGCATCTATGCATTTCGTGCAAGTTCCGCAGTAATCTTTTATGGGCCCATCTGGTTCCAATTCTAAATCGAGAATCAATTCCGCTATAAAAAAGAACGAACCGTTTTTAGGATGAATGATGTTCGTGTGTTTTCCAACCCAACCCAAGCCGCTTTTCTGCGCCCAAACTTTGTCCATTACAGGCGCTGAATCAACAAACACACGTCCGCCAACTTCTCCGATTTCGTCTTGAACAAAAGCCAGTAACTCTTTTAATTTTTCCTTGATTACAAAATGGTAATCTTCTCCGTAAGCGTATTTAGAGATTTTGGGACCATCCAAGTTTTGTTCTTCAGTTGGGTAATAATTGAGTAGCAACGAAACAACTGATTTTGCATCTTCTACCAATAAACGTGGGTCAAGTCTTTTGTCAAAATGGTTTTCCATGTAGGACATCTTACCATGATTGCCATTTTTCAACCATTTATCCAATGCTTTCGCTTCCTTTTCTAGAAAATCAGCCTTAGAAACACCACAAAACATGAAGCCTAGCTCCAAGGCTTTGGATTTGATTAAAGCGGTATTTTTTCCCTTGAAATTCAACCTATCGTCTTTTTTCTAATTGTTCAATGCACGTTTCACGAATTGACCAAAGGGTCTCAAAATTTATTTCAGGATGATTTTCGATTCTCCAATTTTCTATAAATTCCTTGTGCCACTCAATTTTTTTCGAAATAACATCCGACGGTTGAATTATTTGAGTTTTTATAATGTCGTTTTTATATCGATTGAAATCCGAATGCACAGTTGTGATGTCTAACTCAATTTCATTAACCTTTAAATAGCAATGCGCTTCAGGAATATCACTTAAATTGTTTTTTTCTAGCACATCTCCAATCCCAGGAGTGTTTTCGTTATTCATTTTATAAAATGCGAGAATCAATTTTATGTTGGGTAAGTTGTTCAGTTCCGCCACGTGTTTCAAGAAAGCATGCTTCGAACTACAAGAGCCTTTTCTCTCATACCAAACTAAATTCAAATCGGTTCTATCAGAATTTCTTCCGTAATGAAAACATTGCACGGAGCGCACGATATCATCCCAACTTACAACGCCTGATTCTAGTAAATCCGTTGTTAAATCATCTGTTGAATTTAACATCATTGATTCCATCATCGACAATTAAAACAATCCTCCTTGTGTGAATCCTAAGTTTTTCCCTAGGTGCTTATATGTTTTCTCTGTTACCTTTCTTCCACGCGGAGTACGCATTAAAAATCCTTCTTGAATTAAGAATGGTTCATAGACTTCCTCTAAAGTTCCTGCGTTTTCCCCAATTGCAGTTGCGATAGTAGTTAACCCAACTGGTCCACCACCAAACTTATCGATAATTAGGGTGAGAATTTTATTATCCATTTCATCCAGTCCATTTTGATCAACATTCAATGCTTCAAGTGCGTGATTGGTAATGTCTATATTGATTCTCCCATCACCCTTAATTTGAGCAAAATCTCTTACTCTTCTCAAAAGTGCATTTGCTATTCTCGGCGTTCCTCGACTTCTACTCGCTATTTGATATGCCGCATCTTCATCAATTTCAATATTCAATAAACCAGAAGAACGTTCAACGATTAACGTTAATGTCTTAGCGTCATAATATTGTAATCTAAGATTAATTCCAAATCGTGCTCTAAGCGGGGAAGTTAATAAACCCGATCGTGTAGTTGCACCAATGAGCGTAAACGGATTCAAAGCAATTTGAACTGTTCGTGCGTTTGGACCGCTATCAATTAAAATATCTATACTGTAATCTTCCATTGCTGAGTACAAATACTCTTCAATGACTGGACTTAAACGATGAATTTCATCAATAAAAAGAACATCACCCGTATCAAGATTAGTAAGAAGCCCTGCTAAATCACCCGGTTTATCTAAAACAGGCCCGCTCGTGATTTTACAACCAACGCCTAGCTCATTAGCAATAATATTCGCTAAAGTGGTTTTACCGAGTCCTGGAGGGCCATGCAAAAGAACGTGGTCTAACGATTCATTTCTTAACGTCGCCGCTTGAACAAACACCTCAAGATTGGCAACTATCTTTTCTTGACCCGTAAAATCTTCTAATCGCTTAGGTCGGAGAACTCTGTCGTAATCCTGTTCGCTGTTTTCAGCTTCGCTTCTATAATCAAATGTATCTTCCAAGGAAATGCTTTATTCAAAAATACAAAAAGCCCTTTGTCAAATAACAAAGGGCTTCAATTAATTTTATTTACTAGTGTTCCTCTTCACCTTCAGCTAAAGGAACTATTTGTGGAATAAAGTCTACATCAGATCCTGGTTTAGAATAATCATACGGCCATCTATGCACCGTAGGTAATTCTCCTGGCCAGTTACCATGTATTCTTTCAACTGGTGTTGTCCACTCTAAAGTCGTTCCTTTCCAAGGATTTTGAGGAGCTATTGGACCTCTTACAATACTATAGAAAAAGTTGAACAAGAATAATATTTGTCCCAATGCTGCAATAATCGCGAATACCGTAATGATAACATTTAAGTCCAACATTAAATTGTATGACTCAATATCAAAATCACCATATACTGAATAATCATAATATCTACGAGGAGCTCCTGCCAATCCCACAAAGTGCATTGGGAAGAAAACTCCATAGGCACCTACAATTGTAATCCAAAAGTGTGCATACCCAAGACGAGTATTCATCATTCTACCAAACATTTTAGGGAACCAGTGGTAAACACCACCGAACATACCAAAGACTGCAGATAACCCCATTACAACATGGAAGTGAGCAACAACAAAGTATGTATCATGAATTGTAATATCAAGGGCAGCATCCGCAAGGATAATACCTGTAACACCACCTGTGATAAATGTAGAAACTAAACCTATAGCAAATAACATTGCCGGCGTAAATACGATTGAACCTCGCCATAAAGTTGTTATGTAGTTAAACACTTTTACGGCAGAAGGAATTGCAATCAATAAGGTCGTAAATACAAAGACACTTCCTAAGAATGGATTCATTCCAGTAACAAACATGTGATGCGCCCAAACAATAAATGAAAGGAATGCAATTGCCAATATAGAACCAATCATTGCGCGGTAACCAAAAATCGGTTTACGAGAATTGGTGGAAATAATTTCGGATGATAAACCTAAGGCAGGAATCAATACAATATATACTTCAGGGTGACCTAAAAACCAAAATAAGTGTTGATACAATAATGGTGAACCGCCATGTTGCGTTAACATCTCTCCACCGACAATAATGTCAGACAGGTAGAAACTAGTTCCTGCCAATCTATCCATCATTAATAATAACGCCGCAGATAATAAAACTGGGAAAGAAAGTACACCAATAATTGCAGTAATAAAGAACGCCCAAATCGTTAATGGTAAACGCGTCATAGACATTCCTTTAGTACGCAAGTTTAATACTGTTACGATATAGTTCAATGAACCAATTAAAGAAGATGCAATAAAAATAGTCATTGAAAACAACCAAAGAGTCATTCCAAGACCTGAACCACTAATTGCTTGGGGCAATGCTGATAAAGGAGGATATATTGTCCAACCGGCCATTGCAGGTCCTGATTCAACAAATAATGATAACAACATGAGAACAGAAGATATCAAGAAGAACCAATATGAAAGCATATTCAAAAATCCAGACGCCATATCCCGAGCACCAATTTGCAATGGAATTAAGATGTTAGAAAATGTTCCTGAAAGTCCACCAGTTAATAAGAAGAAGACCATGATTGTACCGTGAATTGTAACCAATCCTAAGTACATATCTTCCTTCATTACACCACCTGGAGCCCAATTTTCACCTAAAAAGAATGATACAAAATCAGAGCTTTCTCCTGGCCAAGCCAATTGAATTCTAAATAGGATCGACAATAACATTGCCACAACTCCCATAAAGACAGCAGTCATTAAGAACTGCTTACCAATCATTTTATGGTCTTGGCTAAAGATATATTTTGATACAAAACTCTCTTGGTGGTGATCGTGATGATCATGAGAATCGTGGTGTCCGTGTGCTTCGTGCGCTACTGCAGCCATTTCTATCTATTTTAATTTAATATTATTCTACTAATTAATTACCTGGGACTACAACTTGAGTCGTATCTCCTTCAACATTTCCTTCTGGTGCAACATCTACTATCGGTGCAGCAGATGCGAAGTATTTGTCTTTGAATGTTTCCATTTTCTTAGAATCCATCCATTTCATGTAATCTTTCTTTTCTAAAACAACTACAATCATTTTCATTTTATAGTGAGCACCTCCACAAATTTTATTACACATCAATACATAATTGAAATTTGGATCCTTTTTGTATTTTCTGTACTCTTCCGTTGAAGTGTCAGGCGTAAATTTAAATCGTGTTGTCATTCCAGGAACTGTATTCATTTGAGCTCTGAAATTTGGGAAGTAAGCCGAGTGAATTACATCTTTAGATCTAAAGTTAAATTCGTACTCCTTACCTTTACACAGGTATAAAGTGTCTTTTTGAATGATATCATCCCAAGCTTGTGCGTCCAATTTTGAATCATGACGACCTTTCATTTGGTATAACAATCGAACCAACATTTCTTTACGTCCAAGGTCTGCCATCATTTTCTCACGATCTTCAGGAATCATCATTAGTTTTGAATCGTTCAATTTTGATTCTAAAGCGTTAATACCCATTGCTCCGAACTCCATTTGATAAATTGCAGAATCCAATGTAGCAGAAGTTAAAATTGCCAACTCGTTATTATCAGTTGTCAATTTGTAGTCAAATTTTCCTAATGTATTATCTGCACCTGAATAACGAGCTGTCCAATCAAATTGTTTTGAGAATAATTCAACACGAATCGATTCAGGAACAGCTTGATCTGTAACTTGGTTCCAACTCTTCAGTCCCAAAATAATAATAACAGCAAGTACACAGGCTGGAACTACAGTCCAAAGCATCTCAAGTTTATTGTTATGCGGAAAGTAAAAAGCCTTTACTCCTGGTTTCTTAACATATTTAAAAGCAAATAAAAAGAGCAGTGCATTTGTAATAAAAAATACCGCAACAATAATAATAAAGTTAAGATTAAGAAGCCAATCAATTTCATGACCGTGCACAGAAGCTGCTACTCCTCTACCAGTCCAACCGTATTTGAGCATCAACCAAATGAAACCACCAAATAATACAACCATGAAAATCAACATCATGTTTGCATTGAAACGATTGTCTCTATTACTAATTTCCCCTTCTTCATTATTTCCAAGTTTTGATGAAAGTTCATAAACCCTCATGAGCTGCGCAACAGCGATTACTCCTAAAACTATTACCGCTAATATGACCAATTTCGTTACCATCTACTTTTAATGTTATCTGTGATAAATGTTTTTAAATTTCGTGATGAATACTCTCATCTAAGAATGGGTGATTTACAGGGCTCAAAGGAGCTTTCGTTAAGTTCACAAGTATTATTCGCATGAATAATCCAGCAAACGCCACTGCCATTCCAATTTCCATGAATCCAATTTCTGCAGTTGCACCCATCGAACCAGCCGTTACCATAATGTAAGTATCCAACCAATGTCCAATCAAAATAATTACACCAACAAATGTTAGAATACCAGAATGTCTCTTTGCCTCTCTTGACATTAATAATAACATTGGGAATGCAAAGTTGATAAAGAACATTGAAAAGTATAAAATCTTAAAGTTTTCAATTCTCATGATATAGTAGGTTACCTCCTCACCAATGTTTGCATACCAAATCAACATGAATTGAGAGAACCATAAATACGACCAAAGGAATGACGTCGCAAACGTCCATTTTCCTAAATCATGGATGTGCGAATCATTTACTTTAGGTAAATAGCCTAATTTCTTAAGATATAATGTCAATGTTACCAAAACAACCATTGTAGAAACCCACATTCCAGCGAATGTATACCATCCAAATAAAGTTGAGAACCAGTGAACATCGATTGACATAATCCAATCCCAAGAAGAAGTTGAACTAAATACAGCGAAGAATACTAAAAAGTGCGCACCCTTTCTATAGTTTTTGAAGTGAATATCAGTTCCACCTTCGATATCTTCTTTCAATGATCTTTTTCTAAAACCAATCCAGAAAATATAATACGTAGCCAAATAAACCACTGTACGAATCCAGAAGAATCCTTTATTTAAATAAGCCGCTTTTCCTTGAATTATCTCGTCGTGAGCAACTGTTTCCGGATCCATCCATGTATAAATGTGAGCTCCATCTGTAATTGTCAAAGCAAGCATTACTAAAACCATCATTCCTATTCCGTAAGGAATAAATCCTGCAACAGCTTCAATAACTCTCTTAACTGCCGCATACCAGCCTGTTTCAGTTGCGTATTGCAATGCTAGGAAGAACAAAGCACCCAATCCTATCGAAAAGAAAAAGTAGCTATCAATTAAACCATTTGCAATAATTCTTTGCTTAAAGTTAGTATCCCCCATATTCAATGCAATTCCCATTGCAGTGAACAATACACCAATGACAATTAATGACATTGTAAATACTTTCGCCTTTTGTGCTATTTTGAATTCCATCTTCTTAATTCGTCAATTTATATTCAATTAATTAGAAAGTGAATCAGCAACTACAGCCATTTGCATTTCTGCACCAGGTGTACCGTAATCAGCATTCTGAAACTTTCTTATGTAATGAACCAAAGTCCATATTTCCTTCTTGTTTAAGATAGAGTTGTGTGCTCCCATAAATCCCTTTCCATAATAAATAGAATAGAAGATTTGACCGTCACCTAACGCTATTAAATTCGCGTAGTCTGGAACACCAACATAAGCACCGCTTAACATCATTGGTCCATTTCCGTCTCCTTTTTCACCGTGACAGTGTGCACAGTTTGAATTAAAAATTCGTTTACCATCCGCGAAAATCTTTTCAGAGTTTGCTTCAGTCAATATTAAAGGATTTTTATCTGCTGCCGCTGCTTCGTATTCATTAGTGCTAACTAAATCATATCCATACAAACCGTGAGATTGACGCATTGAAGTATGTCCTTTTCTACCGTATGGAAGCATCAACATAACTTCGTTAGAATCTGTTCCATAATAAGGAATTGTTCCAAATGGTGGCACCTTCGCAGAAAGTTTCATTTTTAATTCAGCGTTCTCACGACCTTTGATTTCACCGTAATCAACATACGGTTCAATTGCCGACGAACGATACATGTCTGGCATGTATTCAAATCCTGCACTATCAGGATCTGCACCACATGATCCCAACATAATCGTTGAAACTGCTGCAATTGCTATACTTGATATTACTCTAAATTTCATTTTATCCTAGTGTAAGAAAATTATACAATGTCTTTTTGTTCCAACTCAACAATACCCGTTCCTTTTAACATGTCTTCTAATTCAGAAACTGAAAACTGGTGATTATCACTTGTTCTCAATTCCATTACAAAACGGTCGTCCGTAGTTCTTGGATCAGGATTCTTTGCCTTCATTCCTGGAAGAGTTCTGTTCGCAATCAAATATGTAATTGCCATTCCGTGCGCTGCACACAATACAGTAAACTCAAATGTAATTGGAATAAATGAAAGCATATTATCCATATAAGAAAAGCTCGGTTTACCACCAATGTTCATTGGCCAATCCACAATCATGAAATAGCGCATACCTACCGTAGCTAATGTTAAACCAATCAATCCGTAGATAAAGGCAAAAATACCTAAACGAGTTTGTTCAACTCCAATGATAGGATCAATTCCGTGAATAGGGAACGGAGAAAATACATCCGCAACTTTTACACCTTTTGATACCAACTTCTTAGCGCCGTCTTTTAGAACGTCGTCATCGTCATACATTGCATATATTACTTTGTCTGCCATGTCTTATTGATTGTTAGATTTATTCATTAACTCTTTAGCCTGCCCTGCCCAGTCATCTTTCTCAGCTTTTCCAGCCGATTTACCAGTCATTGCATCCATTATATCGTACTCACGCTTCGTCATTTTACTGATTTGTTCGTAAGTATAAATTCCTATTTCGTTCAAAGCCGTTTCTAAAACCGGACCAACTCCAGTAATAGCTTTTAAATCATCAGCATTATCTACAGAGGCAGTTCCGACAACAGAAAGTAAATCTGTGGCATCACTAGCAACGTCAGAAGCTATTTCTTCTACCTTCTCTTCAATAGCGGGTGCTTCAGCAACAGGGGTTGGAGTTGGGTGGTGATGACCTGCATCTCCGTTTTTGTATGATTCACCTGAAGACTTCAAGATTGATTTTAACTCATTTAAGGCCAATACAGGGAAGAAACGAGCAAACAATAAGAAGAATACAAAGAAAAGTCCAATTGTACCTAAGTAAACACCTATATCAATGTGACTTGGATAGTGCATACTCCAAGAAGATGGAAGGTAATCTCTGTGCAACGATGTAACGATAATTACATAACGCTCGAACCACATACCGATGTTTACAATAATTGAAATGAAGAATGTAAACATTAAACTTCTTCTTAATTTTTTGAACCACATTAACTGAGGTGAAACTACGTTACATGTCATCATCGATGCATATGCCCACCAGTAAGGTCCAGTTGCACGGTTAATGAAAGCATAAGCTTCATATTCCACACCTGAATACCAAGAAATAAATAACTCAGTGATATATGCCGTTCCTACAATTGAACCTGTAACCATGATTACAATATTCATGTATTCAACATGCTTTGTATGAATATAGGCTTCTAAGTGCATTGCCTTACGCATGATTAACAATAGTGTTTGTACCATTGCGAATCCAGAGAATACCGCTCCAGCAACAAAATATGGAGGGAAAATAGTTGTATGCCATCCTGGAATCACCGAAGTGGCGAAATCGAAAGATACAATCGAGTGCACGGAAAATACAAGCGGTGTTGCCAAACCTGCAAGAACTAATGAAATTAATTCGAAACGATTCCAGTGTTTAGCTCTACCTGACCAACCAAAAGAAAGCAGTGTATACATTCTTTTTGCAACAGGTTTTTTCGCTCTATCTCTAATAGTTGCGAAATCAGGAATCAATCCAATATACCAGAATACAAATGATACTGATAAATACGTTGAAATAGCGAATACGTCCCAAAGAAGTGGTGAGTTAAAGTTAACCCATAAGGAACCAAAGTGATTTGGTAACGGTAATACCCAGTATCCTAACCAAAGACGTCCCATATGAATTAATGGAAACAATCCTGCCATAAATACAGCGAAGATTGTCATGGCCTCAGCTGATCGGTTAATTGCCATTCTCCATTTCTGACGGAACAGTAAAAGTACTGCTGAAATCAATGTTCCGGCGTGACCAATACCTACCCACCAAACGAAGTTAGTAATATCCCAAGCCCATCCAATGGTTTTGTTCAGTCCCCAAACTCCAACTCCAGTTCCAAGTAAGTATAGAATACATCCTACACCGTACAAACCGATAATTAAAGCAATCCCAAATAAGATATACCAAGTTTTTGGAGCCTTATCCTCGATTGGCTTACATACATCTTCTGTGATGTCGTGATAGGTCTTGTGACCTAAAATGAGGGGTTCTCTAATTGCTGCTTCCTTATGCATTACAATAGGTTTTTATATTCAATTAATGATGATTGCTTCCTTCGTGAGTTCCAGCTGTAGCTTCATGACCACCATGACTCTTTTTCTCAACTTGTAACTTATCTAAAAGACTATTCTCTTCGTTTCTTACTTTAACTTTAAACCAAACATTCGGTTTAACGCCAATCTCTTCTAATGCTTGATATGATCTATTATCATCAGCACTTTTACGTACCATTGATTTTAAATCATTCCAGTCACCAACGGTAATTGCGTTAGCTGGACAAGCATCAGCACAGGCTGTTGCATAATCTCCGTCTTTTACTGGTCGAGCTTCCTTCTTAGCTTCTAATTTTCCTTCTTGTATACGTTGTACACAGAAAGAACATTTTTCCATTACTCCTCTTGTTCTAACGGTAACATCTGGATTTAATACCATACGTCCTAAATCGTCTTGAGCAGGGTTAATTTCAGCTTGAGCTTTGTAAGATGGGTAGTTAAACCAGTTAAAACGACGCACTTTATAAGGACAGTTGTTAGCACAATATCTTGTACCAATACATCTATTATAAACCATTTGATTTAACCCCTCATTACTGTGTGTAGTTGCAGCAACTGGACAAACCGTTTCACAAGGAGCATGGTTACAGTGGTGACACATCATTGGTTGGTGAACAACCTTTGGGTTCAACGCTGCAATTTCTGCATCAGCATATGTGAAGTCTAATTTATCTTTCTTCGTACCTATTGCAGCTTCTTCATCTGACGAGAAGTAACGATCCAAACGCAACCAGTGCATTTCACGACCTCTTCTAATCTCTGTTTTACCAACAACTGGAACATTATTTTCAGACTGACAAGCAATTAAACAAGACCCACATCCGAAACATGAACTCAAATCAATTGTCATTCCCCAACGGTGACCAATATTTTCAACTGGATGTGCTTCCCACAAATCAAATTCTCCAACAGGAGCTTCAACGTGGTGTCCATGTTCGTCTAATTTTTGTAAAGTAAACGCTGGATTATATGCTTCCTTTCCTTTAGATTTAAAGATATCCAAAGTCGTTTCACGAACAATTGAATAACGACCCATTACAGTTGAGCTAATTTGTGTAGCTCCAATCAAGTACATTTCATTCAATTTCGTCACTGTACAATCAGCGGCATAAGACATTGCTCCGTTTGAAAATGAGGTGAATGCGAATGCATTTGCTCCAATTGGTTTTGGATTTCCATTTTCATCTGTTACGTGTCCACCGTATTCTTTCGTTTGGAAGGCTGCCTTACCAATATTTTCTCCATTAGCACCACGACCATAACCCAAAGCAACCCCAACAGTTCCTGGCGCCTGTCCTGGAAGTGGATAAACTGGTAAAGTCAATTCTTTAGAACCAACTTTAATCGTTGCTAAATTCAATCCATGTTCTTGGTCAAAGATAGTTGCATAACCAGCCTTTGACATTTCTACAGGATTCATTGTAATGTAATTATCCCAAGTAACTTTGGTCATTGGATCGGGCATCTCTTGTAACCAAGGATTATTTGCCTGAATTCCAACTCCCATACCCGCTTTTTGGTATAAAATAACCTCTCTATCCGATGTCTTTGGTAATTTACCACTTAATCCAGATAATGCATCTTCATTAAACGCTACTGCCGTTGCTGCAGGAATTGTATCAATGTCACAACTGTTGTGAACAATCATATTCCAATATGTTTCAGCATCCGAATATTTTGTTTGCATCGGGAATCCGTATTGTTGCCAATTATTTTTGATATAATCGTAGGCAACTTTAGAATCTTTACCCCCTCTTTTTGCATTTCCTGCCCAAACCAATAACGATTCAACAACCGAAGCTGTATTGTGCAATGGACGAATTGTCGGCTGACCTACTGACCAATGAGCCGCAGTTGGATTAAAATCCGACCAAGCTTCTAGTCCGTGGTGATCTGGAGCAATATATTTTGCCTTTGCAGCCGTTTCATCAGCATACATTGACATTGAAACTGTCGTTTTAATTGTTGCTAATTTCTCAGCAAATTCAGCTCCATTTGGCAGGGTGTAAGCTGGATTTACTCCGAACATAACAACTGCATCTGGACCTTTCCCTCCAATTACATTCTTCACAAAAGTGTTCATGTCAGAATCTTCTGATTTGAACAAGTTGATTGGATTATTTAAATTGATAGTCGCTGTGTAAGCTCCTAAAAGGGTATTTAATTTATTCGCTAATGTTTGAACAGCAACATTGTTTGATCCAGCAACTACTAATGAGTTTGCTTTTGATTTTTTCAATGCTTTTATTGCCTCATTTGCAATTTTTGTGTTCGCCGCATCCAACGTAGTTGAAACATCTGTGCTAACACCCATTCCTTTCAAAATGTATGCTAAAACGTTTGCTTCTTCCGATGGTTTAATCATTCCACGTGCATCTGCGTTAGAACCAGTAATAGAATGTAACGATTCAAATTGGAAGTGCTTAGACATCCATTCTCCGTCAGGATTTCTTCTTGAAGCATATTGACCAGCAAATTGCGTTGGCAACAACCATGAGTTTAAGAAGTCCGCACCCACAGAAACGATTGTTTTTGCTTGTGAGAAATCATAATCTGGAATGATGCCAGCAGAAGTTGGATCTTCAGCATTTACTGTCATTCCAAATGAAGCTTTACTTGCAGCACGCATTGCAGAATATGAAACAGCATCGTATTGAATGTGTTTTACTTTTCCTTCGTAAGCTGCGGAAAATTCGGCAATTGCACCTCCAATAGAAGGGCTAATGACTGTATTCGATAACAATACTATTTCTTTTGCTGACTTTAAGCCGGCCATTACGCCTTTATCAACTTCAGAATACGATTTTTCTTTACCATCAATCGTTGGTCCAGTTAAACGAGCACTATCATATAAGCTAAGAACAGATGCAATAATTTGAGGATTTGTTGTCCCTTTAGTTACACCATAATCTTTATATCCCTTAATATAAATTGGTCTACCTTCTCTTGTTTTAACCAAGATACTAGCATAAGTATTTCCATCATAATATGTAGAAGCATACCATGTAGCTAAACCAGGAGTTACATTTTCAGGTTTGTTAACATAAGGAATTGCCTTTGTAACAGGCGCTTCACAAGCTGCAACTGTAGCTGCAGCAACGCTAAACCCTAAAAATTTCAAGAAATCACGACGTGCTGTCGATGTTTCCTGTAAACTTTCGTCGCTCAAAAACTCCTCTACTGAAGATTGAGCAGGAAACTCTTGATCTCTGGATGCTAAGAACTGTGGAGTCTCTTTTAACTCATCAATTCCTTTCCAATATTTTCTTGTCATTCCCATAATTCTTATTTCGAATTCTTCTAGTTCCTAAAAAATTAATAGTGGCATTTAGCGCATTCCCATCCGCCAAGTTCCTTAACGGTCACTTTGCCATCCTCAAGATATTCACCGTATAATGATTTATCATTGTTCATTAAACGCTTGTGAATTTCATCGTAATAACCATCTTTCTTAGAATCTAGAGACCCTTGAGAGATTTCTTTTTCAGCGTGACATTCAATACACCAACCCATTGTTAATGTCGTTTTTGTTAATTGAATGTTTCCTTCGATTTTGTTCAATTCAGATACTGGTTGAACTTTCGCAGTTTCAGTCATTTTGGCCATATCACCATGACATTGTTTACAATCAATTCCACCAACTACTACGTGTTGTGAGTGATTAAAGTAAACGTGATCCGGTAAAACATGCACTTTATTCCAAACAATTTCCTTTGTTTTTCCTGTGTACTTACCTGCCCCAGAAGGATCATACCCTGCTGCTTCGTATATTTTCTTGATTTTCTCTTCTTGCTGAGGAGTAGCGCCACTAACTTGTTTGTGACAGTTCATACAAACATTTACTGTTGGCAATCCCGCTGTTTTAGATTTAGTCACTGAGTTGTGACAGTATTTACAATCAATTCCATTTATTCCAGCGTGAATAGCATGCGGGAATTCAATAGGTTGTGATGGCTGATAATTTTCAACTGTACCGATTGTATATAAACTTAAGAACAATGTAACGATTAACGCAAGAACGATAATTACAATTCCAACTACTGTTTTCTTACGGTTATTCCAAGCCCATTGCTTGATTTCATCCATGTAAGAAGCATCGTCATTGAATTTCCCTCCTTCAGCTTCAGTCGTTGCAGCGCCCAACTGACGACGCACACCACCGATGGCTAAAATAATCACAATGAACATTAAACCCAATAATATCCATATCCAATTTGATGAAGTTTCTTCCTCCACAACATCGCTTGCTCCAGGAGCAGCAGTGCCAGCATCCTTCGGTCCATCAACTTGTGAATCCACCCAATCAAAAATAGAGGTAATATCGTCTTGAGTTAACTCAGGAAACTTGTTCATATTAGTTCCTGACCAAGCCATAACTGTAGCAGCATAAGGATCAGCCGCAGCTGCAGCTTCGTAATTATTTACCCATTGGTAAATTGATCCATCTTTTGCTCCGCCATCGGACCACTTTTGACGCACCTCAAATAGTTTAGGACCTGTTCCGTCCTTAAAAACTTGGTGACATGTCGCACATTTGGCTTTAAATAAACCTTCACCTTGTGCCTGAGAATTAAAGGTACCACCTAAAAATAGGAGTGTCAACGCACTCAAGTACCACTTGCTAAGATTTCTAAACATCTGACTACTAGATATTTTCATGTAAAAAACTGTTAGTCCATAGTCAAAAAAACACTTTTTGACCAAGGCAAATTTAGTAGAAAACATGTATTTCATGACAGTTTTGTGACAATTTTGAATCTGCCCTTCCTAATTTAAATTCATTCTAAATAAGCGTTAATGAATGTTAAAATCAACTTCATTCTTGAAATGTAAAGATAATCAGTCGTTTTACCGTATAGTTTTGTTTTCGGCACATGATTTGAAAGAACAAATTAGTACTTTTACAACTCTGAATTAATTTAAAAACAATGAAATTTTTATTTTATATATCAACTTTAATCGCTTGCTCAACAGTTTTTGCACAAAAAGGTGATGTTGAAGTCATCAAGGACAACCGAATTAACGCCCTAGTTGAAAAGCAAAGTAAGGTAACTCCTCCAGACATTAAACCTCAAATTGATGGTTTTCGTGTTCAAATTTTTTTCGATTCAGAAAAAACTGTAATCAATGATTCGCGTAGCAGAGTAATTGCACGTTTTCCAAAAACAGATACTTATATAACCTATAATGCACCAAACTTTTTTTTAAAAGCTGGTGATTTTAGAACACGACTTGAAGCTGAAAAATATAAGGCAGAAATTGAAGCAGACTTTCCAACTAGTTTTATTGTAGCTGAAAAAATTTATCTTCCTCGATTAGAAAAAGACGAAGACCAATAAATAACAGATTAGAAATTGGGACTATATAGTTTAGGGAAGCGCTACAAGTTATGTAGTAAAGTAATGATTGAAGAACTTTTTAAATCTGGGACTACAATCAAGTCCTACCCTCTAATTGCAATTTTTAATGAAGTTACATTTACTGACGATGTTTCCTTTAAAATCGTCTTTTCTGCTCCAAAAAGAACTTTTCGTAAGGCATATCAGCGAAATAGGATAAAACGCATTTGTAAAGAAGCTGTGCGTTTAAATAAGGCAATAATCGAAACTTACCTGACTGAAAACAATAAACAACTCGCCCTGTTTTTAGTATATTCATCCAAAGATGAACTAAATCATGTTCAATTGGAAAAAAAAGTAGTAAAATTGTTTAATGAATTAATTAAATCTCTTCATGAGTCTAACAAATAATATTTTCAAATCGCTTAAGGCAGGAATTTTTGTATTCACGCTATTTTTTATTACAAATTCATATTCACAATCTAATGGATTTGAAGTTGTTCGCAGTCTAGAACAATTAGATCAAATTTATGAGCATTTGGAAAAATATTATGTCGACGATATCCAAACGGGAAATTTATCCAAAGTTGCCATTGATGCGATGCTTAAAGAATTGGATCCATATACGGTATACTACCATGAATCAAATATTGAGGACTATCAGTTAATGACCACTGGGCAATATGGTGGAATTGGTTCTTTAATTCGTAAAAAAGGAGAATTTGTATTTGTTTCAGAGCCGTATGAAGGTAATCCAGCTCAGATAGCTGGACTAATTGCAGGAGATAAAATATTAGCAATTGAAGGCAAATCAATGGTTGGCAAAAGCACTGAAGATGTCTCGAACGCTCTTAAAGGTCCAAAAGGAACCTCCATAAAAGTTGATGTTGAAAGATTGAATGGAGATAAAAAAACAATTTCGATTACGCGTGATGAAATAAAACTTCCAGATGTTCCATATTCAGGGATGCTAAACGAAACCACAGGTTATATAAAACTAAATAGTTTCACTCGAACTGCATCTGCAGATGTAAAAACCGCTTACAATGAATTGAAAGGAAAAGGAATGAAAGAATTAGTTCTTGACCTGCGCGGAAATGGAGGTGGCTTACTAATTGAAGCAGTTCGTATCGTAAATATGTTTGTCCCTAGAAATCAATCTGTAGTAACAACACAAGGACGCATCGAAGAAGAAAACCGCGATTATAAAACAACTGAAGAACCAATCGACTTGACGATTCCCTTAGTAGTATTAGTGGATGAAGGATCTGCTTCAGCAAGTGAAATTGTGTCTGGAAGTTTACAGGATTTGGATCGTGCCGTAATTGTTGGAACACGCACTTTTGGAAAAGGACTAGTTCAAAGAACGTACGATTTAGAATATGGCTCGAAGGTGAAATTAACAATTGCAAAGTATTATACTCCTTCTGGAAGATGCGTTCAACGCTTAGAATATTACGATAGACTTGAAGGGGAAGGTGTTGCTGAAATTCCAGATTCGCTTGTAAAAATATTCAAAACCAAAAATGGACGCGATGTAATTGACGGAAGAGGAATTGACCCAGATATTACGATTGAAGAAAAGGAATTAAGCAGATTGGCTATTACTTTTTTACAAAACAATTTCTTCTTCGATTATGCAACTGAATTTTACTATGCCAATCCAACCATTGACGCAGCAAATAATTTTAATTTGAGTGACGATGAATACGCCAAATTCAAATCTTACATTCTAAAACAAGAATTTGACTATTCAACAGCAACCGAAGAAATGTTGAAAAAAATGCGTGAAATCGCTGAGGTAGAAGATTTTTATGCTGGTTCTGAAAAAGAGTATGATGCATTAATGCAAAAAGTCACTCCTTCAAAAGAACGTGATTTAGATAAGTTTAAAACTCAGATTTCTAAAATTCTAGAAAACGAAATTGTTTCTCGTTACTATTACCAAAAGGGACGTGCTGAACATTCTTTTAGAGATGATGATTACATCAAAAAATCAATAGAAGTTTTAAAAGATATTTCAAAGTATAATACTATACTCAAATAAACTGCGTTTACATCGTTAAACTATCTCTACAGACATGTTAAACCGGTTTTTCGGAAAAAATACTCGTTCCTATATATTGACCTTTGGTCTGTGCGTGCTTGCTTTTGGTGTTCCTATCAACAAAATCGTAATGTCCTTAGCCATGATGTTTTTGTCTCTCAACTTTTTACTAGAAGGTGAGTACAAATCAAAATGGCAAAAATTAATCTCCAATAAATCATTCCTTCTAATCGCTTCTTTTTTTATTCTACATTTTGTCGGTGTACTTTGGTCGAATAACCTAGAGTACGCTTGGAATGACATTCGTGTAAAACTTCCTTTATTGGTCATCCCTCTTATTATTGTTGCAAAGCCACCAGCTAACTTAAAACACATCAATTACATTTTAATTGCCTTTCTTGCTAGCACGTTTATCTCGTCTGTAATAAATGTCGTCTTCTACGAAGGTTTGATCGGCACGCGCGAATACGATAACATACGAGGACTTTCTCTATTCGGTTCTCATATTCGTTATAGCATAATTGTAACCATGTCGATTGGTATTCTCATGTCCTTTCTAAAGCAAAAGAAATACCGGTGGATAATCATAGGATTCATTTTATGGTTTATGTTCTATACATTCTATTCTCAGGTTTTATCAGGTGTAATTACATTGTTCGCCTTACTTTCTGTTTATAGCATATACCTGATTTGGAAAAAATGGAAAGTCGCTGCATTTGTGCTGAGTGGTTTAATTTCAGCGACGGTAATCTTCGTTTTAATTTGGATTTTTAAACCAATGCACATCAATAAAAGTGATTATCAAAATTTGGATGCAAAAACAGCTGAAGGGAATCCTTATACACACGACCTGTCTAAAATTACAATTGAAACTGGCGAACCAACATACATTTATGTTTGTGAAAGCGAATTACGAACAGAGTGGGCAAAAAACTCAACTCTTTCGCTAGATAGCTTTGATCTTATTGGCCAACCATTAATACAAACACTGATAAGATACATGTCCACGAAGGACTTACGAAAAGATGCGGAAGGAATAAAACAATTGACAAAAAAAGAAATACGTGACATTGAAATGGGACATGCCTCTATCGTTAACTCCGGAATTATGGCGCGTTTTTATGGAATAAAGCATCAGTTAACTAATATAAGTACACCCAATAATCATTCTATATTAGAAAGAATACGTTACTGGAAAGCGGGTGTGGCTATAATCAAAGAAAACTGGTTGATTGGTGTTGGAACGGGAGATATTCAAGATGCTTTTAATAAGGAATATGAAGATTCAAATTCACAATTATTAATTGAAAACAGGCACAGAACCCATAACATGTATTTAACTGTTTTTATCACCTTTGGAATTGGTGGTTTAATCCTGTTTTGTTGGATGATTGGATATTTTACTATTTATAATATTCGGAATCATCAATTGATTGGACTCTTTTTTATTCTTATTGCCGCAGTCTCATTTATTCCTGAGGATACGCTCGAAACACAAACAGGCGTTACCTTTTTCGCTCTTTTTTATGGATTGTATTCTATCTCGCACTCTAAAAAAGAAGAAGCTTAGAAAGCTGTCCCGTGTTTCTGGGAACTTTATAACTATTTGAACTTTGACCTATTTATAATAGTATTACCTTTGCAAAAAACTCCGTTATGCAGTTTGAATTAACAAAGGAATATCTTGAGTCGTTAGAAATAGCGATTCAGCAGAAAGACGAAAATTGGATCAAGACAAATGTGCTTGAACTCCACTATGCGGATATTGCCGGTATTATTTGTGAACTTGATCATGAAGACGGTGTTTACTTATATGACCTAGCTGATGAATCGGCTCAAGGTGATATACTTATGGAGCTGGATGAGGACTTGAGAGAGTTGATGATCAAATCCTTTTCTACCAAAGAAATTGCCGAACAACTAGAGCTTTTAGATTCTGATGATGCCGCTGATTTAATAAGTCACTTTTCCCAGGAGGAGGTAGAGGAAATTATTTCTCAAATTTCAGATAGTGAAACTGCTGAAGATATTGTTGACCTGCTGAATTACGAGCCAGATACAGCTGGTGGTTTGATGCAGAAGGAGTTTATTCAAGCGAAAATTGATTGGCCGGTAGATCGTTGTATCGTTGAGCTCAGAAAACAGGCTGAAGAAGTTGAAAAAATTCACACGATTTATGTCGTTGATGATAAAAATAAATTGCTCGGTTATTTATCTTTAAAAAGTTTGCTTTTCGCAAGTCCAAAGACGAAAATCAAAGATTTATACCAAGACAAAAACATCGTTTCCGTTAAAACGAGCGCCGACAATGAGGACGTGGCAAAATTGATGGAAAAATATGATTTGATCACTATTCCCGTTGTTGATTTACAAAACAAATTAGTTGGACGTATTACGATTGATGACGTTGTCGATGTCATAATGGATGAAGCAGAGAAAGATTTCCAAATGGCTTCTGGTATCTCCGAAAACATTGAATCGAGTTCTAGCGTTTTTAGAATGTCGAGAGCACGCATGCCTTGGTTGTTAATTGGATTATTAGGTGGAGTATTAAGTGCACAAGTTATATCTGGCTTCGAAGGAGGAATTAGTGCAATACCTGCATTGGCATTTTTTATTCCACTTATTACGGCCATGGGAGGAAATGTAGGGGTTCAATCTTCGGCGATTGTTGTACAATCGTTAGCGAGAGGAACAGATCAATTTGGATCTGTGTTTAAAAAAATAAGGAAAGAGGCACTTGTTGCATTGTTAAATGGCGTTTTACTGTCTACAATTATTTTCAGTTTTGCTTACGTTTTTGATAGTCCAACATTAGGATTTGTTGTAAGTATTTCTTTGTTTACCGTGATTATTTTCGCTGCCATTTTTGGAACATTAATTCCATTGATGCTTGATAAATACAATATTGATCCTGCCTTAGCAACAGGTCCGTTTATTACGACATTAAATGATGTCTTGGGATTGTTCATCTATTTGACAATCGGCATTTTAATGTTCGGTATTTAAGTTGACATGAAAAAGGTACTTTTTCTAGATACTGTTCATCCTATTTTAGAGGAGCGCTTAACTGCAAGCGGATTTGAATGCATTGATGCTACACTTCTTCCAATTGAATCGATTAAACCGCTTTTAAAAGATGCTTTTGGCATTGTAATTCGATCTCGTTTTACAATGGATTCCAATTTTTTACAACATGCTCCGAATTTAAAGTTCATAGCACGCTCTGGAGCCGGAATGGAAAACATTGACGAAGCGTATTGTTCAGAAAGAAATATCCAATTGTTCAATGCGCCTGAAGGAAACAGAAATGCAGTTAGTGAACATGCCATTGGAATGCTTTTAGCACTATTCAATAAATTAGTGAAATCTGACAACGAAGTTCGCAGTGGGAAGTGGGACAGAGAAGGAAACCGAGGTGTTGAATTGGATGGAAAAACCGTTGGAATAATTGGTTATGGGAACAACGGCTCTGCTTTTGCCAAAAAATTGCGTGGATTTGACGTCACCGTATTAGCTTACGATAAATACAAAAGTGGATTTGGAAATCAATTCATTCACGAATCGAGTTTAGAGGATCTATTCACGAATGCCGACATCGTCAGTTTTCATATTCCTCAAAATGAGGAAACCCTGTTTATGGCAAATGATGAATTCTTCTCGAATTTCAAGAAAAACGTTTATCTCATCAATTTATCGAGAGGGAAAATCGTGCAAACTTCAGCTTTGGTTAAAGCATTAAAGTCAGGAAGTATTTTAGGTGCTTGCTTGGATGTGTTGGAATATGAAAAATCAAGTTTTGAATCCTTTTTTGAGCAAGAAATTCCTTCCGATTTTAAATATATTCTAGAATCAGAAAAAACGCTTCTTTCTCCACATGTTGGTGGTTGGACGCATGAAAGTTATTATAAACTGAGCGATGTGTTGGCGGATAAGGTGCTAGACAATTTTAGTTAACCCGCAACAAAACTCCATAATACAACTCCTTCCCTGTGGTTGTTTTCATCCACAACTCCTTTACTTCGAAGTTGCGTTTTTTGAAATAACGATGAGCCAAACGACCTAATGCATTGTGATCAATTGTTGGTGAATATGTGTTGAGAATTAGAAACCCTTTTTGTCCAATAAGCGATGAAGCGTTTGTAATTAATTCTTCCAACTTATCTTCTAATTTCCACTTTTCGTTTTTGGCTCCAATTCCCCATGCAGGGGGATCCATAATGATTCCGGCGTACTGTTTCTTGCGTTTTACCTCGCGTTCAGCAAATTTCAGGGCATCTTCATGTACCCACTTGATTCCTTCCAAATTACTGGATTGCATATTCTCCTTTGCCCAACTAATAAGTTGCTTGACAGAATCGCAATGAATGGTTTCAGCACCAGTCGATTTAGCAACAACAGAGGCTGCTCCTGTGTATGCAAATAAATTTAAAAAGTTACTTTCTGAAGATAGGTTTGCTTTAATGAAGTCCCAATTGATTTTTTGTTCTGGAAAGAGTCCGACATGCTTGAACTTTGTAATTTGAAGATTGAATGTTAATTCGTTGTATGAAATACTCCACTCTTTTGGTGCATCAGGTTTTAATGCCTTCCAAACACCTGATTGTCCACCTTTGGAAATAAATTCCCAATGTGCCAATTTACGCCAGTCTTCAAATGGTTTTTCAGAATTAAAATAAGCTTGAACTTCCGGACGAATAGTATAAATACTTCCCCAACGTTCTAATTTGAGGCTTCCGCCAGCATCAACCAGCTCGTAATCATCCCAGCCAGCCGTGTACAAGCGGTTTTCTGACATTCTATCTACGTGGCGTTTTTCTTCTTCCACCCATCATTTGCGCCATACGCATTTGATTTTTAGACGGAGCTGCAGTCATTTGCTTTTGCATTTGATTGATTTGCTCTTTCATCATTCCACCGGTATCTAGTTTCTTTGCTTCTGCAAGTAATGTTAAAGATTCTGTTTTACGACCTGTTTGCGCACAAATTCCAGCCAAGTGCATACGGGCAACAGCGTTATCTTGTCCGGTTCTTAACCCCATGTTTATCGCTTTACGCAATAACTCTTCGCTTTTTGCAAATCCCAATTCTTGCGTTCCAAGCACTGCTTTCAAAAACAAAACATACGCATGTTGTTTTTTAGGTAAAAACTGAGGAGCAGAAATTTTATCAATTTGTTTTTTCGCCTTTTCCGTGTCCCCCATTCGCATTGCGTTTAAGGCTAAAATCATACGTTCATTTCGGAAGAAAGAGAAACCGATAATTGCGTCTAACAGAATCATCATGATTCCCCAGCCCCAATATCCATTGTAAAAAAGTGCTACTGTGAAAAATAAAGAAGCTGCAGCTACTGCGCAGCGAATAATAAAATTGATCATACTTATTTAATTGTTGCTATACATTTTAATTCTATCGCGATTGGAGTTGGAAGTGAATTAATCTCAACTGTTGTGCGACATGGTAAATTATCTTTAAAATATTCCGCATAGATTCTGTTATACGCGTGAAAATCACGTTTCATATTTACAAGAAAAACCGTTACGTCTACTAGTTGGTCCCAACTTGAACCCGATTCTTCCAAAATAATGCGAACATTATCAAAAACACTGCGACATTGTGCTTCAAAATCAAACGCAATAAAATTTCCGTTTTTATCCAATTCCAATCCTGGAACCGCTGAATCTGTATCATCTGAACCAGCCGTTCTTGGACCTACTCCAGAAAGAAAAAGTAAGTCACCTACTTTTCTAGCATGTGGATATAATCCAACTGGTTTTGGTGCTTTTGCTGTTGAAATTCGTTGATTGTCTGACATTCCTTAATGTTTTGATACAAATTTAGTAAAAAAGACCGTTAAACGACCGCAACAATTGATTTTAGAGGAATCATTTCTTGCTATTCGTTTCCCAGATTTCGATGTACTCGTTTGCATTACGCGGATTCAATTTTCGGAGTAATGCATCAATTAAACTTGGTTCGCATTTCGCCTTTAATGTCATTTTTGGATAAATCGTTTTATAATCTGCAATTCGTTCTTCAAGTTTTTCCTCTGCAAAGAAGTAGATATAATCAAAATTGTAATCTTCCCTCACATTCAAACTGAGTGTTGTATCCGTCCGATCGACCATGTCCGTATTCCAATTTCCACAATAAAAGCGCGGCAACATAGACGTATGAACATTTGCAGAGCCTTCGCAAAGAATAAAGTTTCGATCCTTTCCGTTACCATAAATCGCATACATTGATTCAACACGCGACTTTTTCGAATAGGTAGTAGACGCCAAAAACAACAGCGGAATATTTAACACCCAAAATGCCACCCATGATATCTTCCAGAGCTTTTCTTTTGCCTTCGAATTTTTAAATAGGTCATAACCAATTACTCCGAGAATGATGAAAAATGGCAGAATTGTTATGATAAAACGCTCTTGACGATTTGGGTAAAGTGTGTGAAATAGAATAAAAATAAAGGTCGGAAGAAAGATTAAAATATACTTTTTCCAAGATCTGAAAAACCCAACCATCATTACTATTCCAAGCGGAAAGAGCATACTTCCAGCCAATACCATGAAATACATAAAGTAATTGGTATTCGGCATATAGGCAGTTCCTTGATTCATGTTATACACGATATAACCTAACATTTCGGCAAATGGATAACCCCAAATGAGATAATCAATAAGTCCCTGCGTAACGATAAAAACGACTAAGACTCCTGCACAAAACAATAGAAATGGTTTCCACTTCCACTGGAAAAAATAGTAAGCGGCAAGTCCGATTGCAAAAACCCCTATTTGGTACCGAAATGAAACAGCAAAACCGATGAGTAATCCTGCCCAAAGAAAATCTCTCACACCTCTTTCTCGAATCAAATACCAAAAACCAAGAACTAATAAAGGAATTGCAGCAGTTTCAACTAAATTACGAACCGAAAGAATTGGAATCAACCAAGCCAAAGCTAATAGCCAACCAACGCGTATTGCATTTTCCTCAGAAGAAAATTTTCGAGTTATTTTAATGCCGTAAATGACAACAATCATTGAAATAGCAGCGTGAATTAGTCGATTGAAGAACATTAAAATTTTCGGGTCAGCAATTCCGAAAAACTTCATTATAAGAAAATAAAAATAGTTTAATCCAACATAACTAAAGCTGTGTCCATCAGGTCCAGTGTTCCCCTCTGTCCATGGCAACCAATTATTATAATCGTACCCCGCAACCCAAGAAGAGGAGGCTTCTATTATTAAAAAGTGATCGTCATGCATTCCATAACCTTGAGAGAAAATAACGGCAATTAGACGAATAGCAATTGCGCTAAAAATGATCCATTTGTATTTCATCCAATTGATGCTCGACTCCATATCTAAAAGGTTTGAAGTTCAAAAATACTATAAAATTCGTTTCCTCTTAAAAATGTAATTCTTGGCTTGTTATTTGTAATCATGAATTCCATAATTTTGCATTATGAAATGGAAGCTCTTTTTTGCAGGTATTCTTGTTGTTTTCGGTTTTTCAAGTTGTATTGAAATACTGGATGATTTGACGTTAAATAATGACGGTTCAGGTACCTTCAAATACACAATCAACTTAAGTTCAAGTAAAGTAAAAGTTAATTCACTACTTGCTTTAGATAGTTTAGATGGTAAAAAAGTTCCATCTATAGACGATATTTCATTAAAAATCAAGGAGGTTATTACTCAATTAAAAGAGTCAAATGGAATTAGTAACGTTCAGATGGAATCAAACTATACAGACTTCATTTTCAAATTACAATTTGACTTTAATTCTCTAAAGCACCTTCAAGATGCTGTTGTTATGATTGTTAAGACCGAATCTAAAGGTTCGAACTTCAAAGAAATTGAATCGCGGTGGTTATCTTTTGACGACGTTAAGCTAGTTCGTTCAATTCCGCAAATTACAATTGAAAAAGCTAACCAATTCAAAAAAGAGGATGCCGATCTTCTTAAATTAGGCAGCTATACTTCCATCACTCGATTCGAAAGAGAAGTTGAATCCTTCGAAAACTCAGAGGCAAAACAGTCAAAAAACAATAAAGCAGTAATGCTGCGCACAAACGCGCATAGTTTAACACAAAATCCAAGTCTTTTGGACAACACTATTTATCTTGTAAAAGAAGAATAACACCATTCATTTTTGTATTTTTGTTGCACACTCGCCGTTATTTTAATGCGAATAAAATAAAGCCATGAAGATTAAATTCATTTTTACATTTCTTTTATTTACAACTGTTTTATTTGGACAGAACTCTGAAAACCTAGTGCCAAAAGATGCAGCTTCAGTTTTTAGTATCAATAACATCAGTTTATTCCAAAAAATATCTTTGGATGAGTTAGTGAAGTACGAATTCATGGAAGAAGTTCAACAAGAATTATTTGATGGTTCTACTTCGGGTAAAACATTAAAAGAGTCTGGCTTTGATTTCGATCAAAAATTCAATGTGTTTTATGGAAATGGTGATGATTATGAAGTTGCTGGATTTACCTTCGGTATTGCGGATAAAGAAATGCTTTTTGAAGTGTTTGATGACTTTCAGCCAATGGAAAGTGAATATCCAGGTGTTGAGTTCTATATTTCATACTTCAATCGAATTGCCATAAAAGGAAATGCTGGTGTACTTTACCGAGTAACGCCAAATGACCGTTTCGTTAATGACATTACGGATTCTGTTTGGTATGCCAATGGAAATGAATATCCATGGTACGATGATTTCTATGACGAAATAAACTGGGATGAATTCGAAGAAGAACAAACGGAAGATGTTGAGTTTTTCGATGAAATGGAAATTGAAGAAAACACTTCAAACCCAATAGAAACGGAAGACCAAGAACTTCCAGCCGCAAGTGCTGACCCGACGGAAAAAACATATTACGAATTTAGGGACTCAATTGAGTTAATGCTTCAACTGCAATTTCTGAAAAAAGTTAATGACGAGCTTTTCATCGAAGGTAAAAGTTTGATTTCTGAAGATAAGCGATTTGCTGCTCGATTAAGTAATACTGCGGAGGGAACTTTTTACATTGACAATTCTAGAACAATTCGAAAAGATTATGACATCAGATACATGCGCCTCCATTATCCAACATTGTACAACGACCTTTACGAAGTTTATAAGGACAATTTGATTACTGGTGAATTGACCATTACAGATCATTCGATTGAAATGCATATGGATGCGAATTATGGTGAAAAGCTTGGTTCTATATATGAAAAATTGACAGACACGAAATTCGACAAGAAATTTTTCAATTATGTACATAAAGATAATAGTGGATTTTTTACTTATCGCGTAAATTTAAGAGCGGCGTACGAACAAGCTTACGATGTAATTGTGCCTATTCTCGAGCGTGAAGCTGAAAACACAAAAGACATGGCATATAGTCTTTTATTAATTGAGATTATGGATGAGTTTTTAAATAAGGATGCCATTTTCGATACGTATAAAGGTGGAATGTTTGCTTCTTACAGTGGAATTAAAAAAGTGAAAACGAAGAAGGTGATATTTGATTACGATGATGAAACGTTCGAATACACAGAACAAACGGTTGAAGCGGAAGAGGATATGCCTATATTTACTGCTGGTTTTTCAACAGACCGATCAGATATAGCATCAAAGTTATTGGCTCGAATTTGCAAAATTGCGCCGAATTGGACAAAGCATGAAAATTATATTGAAATTGAAAATGGGATGTTAAATGCCGCACCTTTATACCTAATCGTAAATGATGGGATCTTTATTATTACAAATAATGAAGATTTAGCAATAAACAATCCAAAAGGATTTGGCGCGAATTCCCTTGCAAAGGCAACACAGAAAAAGGCACTTAAAAGTGGTGTAGCATATTCTTATATTGACTTAGGTAAAGCAATTGAATCAATTCCAAAAAGTTTATTTAGTGATAGAGAAAATGAGCTAATTGATATTACTCGCGGAAAAACAGGTTCGCTTGAATTTACCTCTTCAGGAACTTCACGTAACAAAACCTCCTTCAATTTAACCTATAATTTTGAGGGAGAATACGACAGCTCTGGAACCTATATCTTGGATTTGATTAACAGTATGTATGTTATTGCTAAATAGTGTGCACTAAATGTTCCGAAATCTATTTTTAATTTCTGTCCTTGCCGCAGCTTTAGCTACAATTCTATATTTCAAGCCTTGGATTTCAGAAGAATCTCTTCCTCCAAGAATTTATGACCGTTTGCCCGAGGCAGATATTATAGGCCAAACAGACATTCTTGACTTGTCAAGATCTTTGTCTAAAACAATGTTCTATTATAAAATACCTTTCCGAGATTTTCTTTCGCCAGATTTTTTACTGAGCCAAGGAAAGAACTACGGCTTAAATTTTCAAGAACCAGTTTACTTTTTTGCAAATGAAAAAAACAAGGATCTAGAAGATTGGGGGGCCATCGCTCACCTCAGAGATAGTAGTAAAATACAAGCTGGCATAGTTTATTTAAAAAAGTTCGCAAGCGTTTCCGAATTCACCTATCTTGGAAACAAAGTATATCAAATCGAACCGGCTAACCTTTCAATAGTTTATGGTGATGACTGGATTTTCCTTTATCAAGGAAAAAATTTTAAAACGAGAATTGAGGGAGTATTGACTGCAAAGCGAAATGAAATTTCTCCAAAATGGCGCATTTTCTTTAATAAGCGAGTACCTGAACACAGACCTATTTTTGCTCAATTGCATATCGAAGAACTTAGGGAATTTGGAATCGAATCTACCGAAGTTTCGATGTCAAATGATTCTACCCACTTTTATTTTCATACGGTAATTACTCAATTTGATTCGTTGTCATTCCAAGTGCGAAAAACTGGAAAGGCGTTTGAAAAACAGACCTTCACGAAGAATTTAATCAACATACACTTTGATGTAGACCGCCTTAAGCAAAACGAAAAAGACCCTATTTCAATTATATTAAACAAATTAGGACGCAAAATAAACTTCCCAACTAAATTATTTCTGAATGCTTGGGATGGCGATGTGTCATACAGACAGGGGGGATTTCAAACAATCAAGGAAGAGTATATCACCTCAGAACTAGATGAAAATTTTGAAGTTACAGACGTAGTAAGTTATAGAGATGTGAAAGTTGCTGGATTTGATCTATTTCTTTCCATGAAAGAAAAAAAGCATTCTTTCTTGAATAATTTGATTTCAAAAGGGCTAATTACAGAAAGTGATAATAAGTTTCGATTTCTATACTCCACTCCATTTCATATCAAAAAGAATAATGACGGATTAGTCTTTCACACAAGCAATTATAGTCCAAAATTAAAATCGGACACAACAAACCAAGTGATGTGGACATTTAATTATACTCCAATCGAATTTTTCATAGATTCTACAAAAACGAGAGCCGTCTATGGAAGAGTTCAAGTTCCAGTTCAGCGATTAATTTCAGATTACATTCCCGTTAACTAATTATTACATTTTTTTTCTAGTCTTTTCTTATTACTCTAGTTTAGAGATGTTTGAAATTGCATTTAACATTGATTTGTCAATAACTCTGAATTAATTTAAGTAGGAAGTCTGTCAATAAAATGTAAATTGAAAAGAAAAACCAGACTATGCCGAAAAAGAAAAAAATCTTCGTTCTTGACACATCCGTTTTATTGCATGACCATCAATCAATAACAACATTTAAAAACAACGATGTTGCTATTCCAATTACGGTTCTTGAAGAATTGGATAATTTTAAAATTGGAAATGATACGAAGAATTTTTCGGCTCGAGAAGTCATCCGATTCATAGATAAAATATCTATTAACTCTAGCCTCCAAGAATGGATCTCCTTAGGAAAGGAAATGGGTAGATTTAAAATTGTACTCGCGGAAAACCCAGATGGTTTAAATGCAGAAAGTGTATATGCAAGAGGCAAAAACGATCACAAAATAATAAACGCAGCTCTTCATCTAAAAGAAGTCGAAACTAAATACGATGTAATATTAGTAACTAAAGACATCAACTTAAGGATTAAGGCAAAAGCCCTGGGAATACAAGCAGAAGATTATAAAACAGGCAAGGTAGATACAGAGATTACTAAAAACTCCAGTGTATGTACTATTGAAAATGTAGATTCTGAGAAGATTCGTCAAATATTTACAAAAGGTCGAATTGAAGAAGATGGCATTTTAGGCTCGCATAAAATAGCAAATGGATACTATATACTAAAAAATGGCAAAACCTCTTCCCTGGCCGTTTATAATCCACATTCAGATCATCTTGAACGCATAGAAAAAGAGTTTGTATATGGAATTAAACCAAAAAATGCAGAACAGGCTTTTGCATTAAACGCATTACTAAACGACAACATCAAACTTGTTGCGTTGCAAGGAGTGGCTGGAACGGGGAAGACCCTTTTGGCCCTTGCATCGGCATTGGAACAAAGTAAAAAATACCAGCAAATAATTTTAGCCAGACCTATCGTTCCACTTTCTAACAAAGAAATTGGATTTTTACCTGGCGATGCAAACGATAAAATAGGCCCTTACATGGAGCCACTTTGGGATAACCTGAAGTTTATCAAATCACAATTTGGTGAAAATGAGAAAAAGCATAAGGCTATATTAGAACTAGAAGAAGGTGGAAAGATTGTAATTGCTCCCTTAGCATTTATTAGAGGTCGAAGTTTATCAAATATTATTTTCATTGTGGACGAAGCTCAAAATTTAACTCCTCATGAGGTAAAGACCATCATCACTCGGGCTGGAGAAAACACAAAAATTATTTTCACTGGTGACATTAATCAAATTGATACACCATATCTTGATGAACACAGTAATGGATTGGCCTATTTGGTTGATCGATTAAACGGACAACAATTGTTTGCGCATGTTAAACTAGAAAAAGGAGAACGATCTGAGCTAGCCAACTTAGCCAATGATTTGTTGTAGAACAGATTAAATTTTATCAAAAAATAAGCGACCATTGATCCATTCAGCATCTAGGGTTGCATTTTTTCTCTTGTAAAATTCAATGGCTGGTTCGTTCCAATCCAGCACTTGCCAGTCCATTCGAGCGACGCCTCGCTCTTTGGCCACATCCACTACTCGATCGAAAAGTTGTGATCCAACACCCGTTTTCCTATATTCGTCAAGTACAAAAAGGTCTTCCAAATAGATACAAGGTCCTTTCCATGTTGAATAGGAGGTATAATAAATGGTGAAACCAACAATTGTGTCGTCTTGCACCGCAACAAAAGCCTCGCAATACTTTCTTTCAAATAAATCGTGAGTTAACTTGTCAACTGTGTTTTCAACCTGGTCAGGTTCATTCTCGTATACTGCTAAACCGATGATTAAATCTAAAATAGCGGCTACATCTTTGGGTTCTGCACCTCGAATAATCATTAGTTTACACCTGCTAAGTTAAAACGTAATTTAAGACCCGCATTGATATTTCCAGTTGGGTAAGACGTTGCAATTTTAGGAGTATTCAACGTCTGATCATAATACAACATTAATGTAACAAACTTAGTAACGTTGTAATCAGCTGATGCTTTAATTGAAATAACTTTTTGACCTGCAGTCGCTTGATTTGAGTTTTCAACCACTTTACGAATTACCGTTAAATTATCTCTAAAAGAGAAGTCAAAACGAAGATTTACTGGACTTGCTTCAATTTTCTTAATCGGTAATTTCACTTTATTGAATTTGTATCCGACTCCAATAACATACTCTTCTCCTAAAATTTCAGTAATCTGGTTGTTATTCAAAGAAAGTGTCGCATTTCGGTCCTTCTTATATTCAAATTTCGTAATTAGCCCTTGACCTTTAATGTTCCATGTTGCATCGAATCCAATAAGCGGCCCAAAGCGCTCTGAAACAACTATGTTTTGAACCTGCATACCAGAAATAAAGTTGTTATTCAAGTCTCGTGCAACAGGGTCCCCATTACTGTCAAACTCCGCATTCAAGTTGGTTTGCATACCAGAAACACTTACTGTTGATGTATAAGCATGGCGCAAGACAAAATTTCGAAGTATTTTCTTCATGAATTCGAAATTCTTCAATCCATTATAATTGATAGACCAGTTAGGTAATGGTAGGTTTTTAATTGGATTGATATTTTTATCACTAATTCCTCTATTCGTATATGAAGTTAAGAATGCACCCATTACAACTTCCTGCTGTGCTCCACCGTAGCCACTGTAATAACCAGACTGTTGTAGGGCAGAATTACCATGCTGTTCGCCTAACGAACGTGATACTTCCGTTCTATTCGAAAGCATTTTATCAAAAGTAGAAGACTGATATTCATTACCCAACTTAACAAAGGCAGAACCTATAGATACATTTGAATAGGTTAACGTGGAAGTTTCAACGCGACTTTGACTTTCGTAAGCACTTGAAAGTGGGTTCCATCGGTAAAATTCTCCTGTATTTGTTCCAAAGGTTTTTGTTGCCGATAACTCTATAGACACGTCCTTTAATGGCTCCAAACTTGCTCTTAAGTTAATATTTTTAGAGTGTGTATTGGTGTATTGTTTATTTAAGTTTTCATTCTGAACTAACCAACCATTATCACGTGCATCATCTGCTACATTATATCCAGTTTCATTCCCCCAAATATCATAACGCTGCTTACCGAAAATAAATCCTCCCATCTGAGTATTGAAACTCGGGTTAAATCCTAAGACACTCGTGCTTTGATTGTACCCTGGTAATAATGTCCCATCTGTTTGAGTATATGTTCCAGAAACATTTCTCACAGTCATTGCCAAACGAGCAATAAAACCAAGTGCAGGGTGCACCTTCCCATTTCGCTTTTTCTTACGTGCCTCTTTTCGTTCCTTTCGTTTTTTCTTACGCTCAGCCTTTTTCTTTTCCTTTTCGGTCATTTCTGACTCTGGCTTTTCTGGCTCAACTTCGGCTTCGGCTTCGGTTTCCTTAGTATCCTGTTTACCATCGCCACCTGAAACTGAATTTCGTGCTGAAACTTGATCACGCAAACCACCTCTGCCGCCTCCATTCACCTTTTTCAAGAATGGGACCTTGTTGTACAAATTAGTGAAGTTTAATTGGGCTGTTCCATTAATGTTTCTACTATTTTGAACAGTATTTCCAAATTCATCCTGACCTAAGGGCGCACGTTGCCAGTTATAATTAGCAGAGTATTTAACATTCGCACTTACCCAATCTAATGCCGGTATTTTATCCAATGGAAGGGTATAATTAATTGTATAATTATGCGTGTAATCCATTGTTTGTCCCAAAGTTCCAATCTGTGAAGAAATTGAATCTTTAAACTCACGATAGCCATCAGGGTTATCTTTTCTATCTACAGCATGATTACCCTCTTCAAAAATAGACTGATTCGTTGCAGTAAAATTGAATTTTAACTTCTTTGTTAAATCATAAGCTAAATTATAGTTTCTATTCCAGTTGAATCGTTTAATATAAACAGGTTGGAATTCATAATCAGGAACAATATTGTTCTTTACTTGACGCTCGTTATAACTTCTTAATACATCTGTTCCAAATCCAATACTTTTTGGCATTAAGTAAAAATTGAAATCCCTAATTAAGCCCCACCAATTGGATTTTTTCATGAACTTCACCTTTTCAAAAGGAGTAATCGGTTTTGCCGGGAATGAGTAATTGTAATTTAAGCCACCATTCCACACTTTTGTGCGATCATATTTGGTGTTGAAATCACGAGAATATGTTTCGGAAAATGAATAATTAGCAGCCCAATTTGAAAGACGCCAAAAACGAGGTTTTGCACCAGCTTTCATTCCAACTCGAACATTTGTAAAATTGTACGATTTTCTTTCCGTATAATCCTGCCCGGCCTTTGCTCTATCTTTTCTGATTTGAGCATCCTCATAATCCTTGAGTTTAATATCTGGATTATACGGATCGTACTCTGGATTAATTATTCCTAGTGAATATCCATAAAAGAATGGCAACGATACCTTAGCTCTTTTACCAAAGAATTGACCTAGTTGAACATTAGCGTTCATGTCAAATCCAATTTGTTCATTTCGCTGGCGGTCTTGCACTCTGCTTTCGACTGACCCCCAATTAATTCCTGAATAATTCCCTGATACATTTAAATTTGCAAAATCTGCAAATTGAACTTGCATTTGAGCAGTTGCAGCAGAACCACCTTCACTCACGAAGTCAGTTAAACGCAACTCATTTACCCAAATAGTAGCGCATTTCGCTTGACCGTCCTCTGTCCAACTATCTAAGACATGCTTGTCCTTATGTGGATTACGAATACCAATCATAATGGTCTTAATACCTTGTAAATTAGGACTCCCTTTTACCCGGAGTATTCGATCTGGATTATCTGGATCTAATTCTGAATATTCAACAACGTATGATGCAACAGTTGAGCCATTCGAAATTTCAGCATTTCTCTTTCGCTTCAGTGCTAATAAATGATCAAAGACGATTTCCACAAAATTCTCCTGGGGCCAAATATCAGTATCTACACTTGATCCCCAAGGTGTTGTTTTTAATGGAATTTCATACTCGTAATAGTTGTCCTTAAAATCGGTTCCCAAACGAACAAATAAAGAAAGATCATCGTCATTTAGTTCAATTGCTTGATCAACTTCTTCAGCATGAACAAACATTTTCAATTTCTTGTATGCTCGAACATCAAACTGAACGTTTCTATATGCTGCTCTGGCATCACCATCCCCCAAGTTACAAACTTCTAAACTTAAAGATTGCTCATTCAATAGACGCTGATATGTTTGAGACGGATCAGTTTCTTGAATAATTCCTGGTGGAACTTTATATTCAACCGGTGTTCTTTTATCATTTTCCTGAATGTTAACAGCGCCAATATCAAATGAAGTTAAGTTTGGATCCACTGTGACTCCTTCGCCAGGTTGGGTTAAATCTTCAAAGAATTTTCTCCACTCTCCACGAATAAATTCCAATCGTGCAAAACGAAGTAAGACTTCTTCATCAAAGTTTTTCATGAACATTCTCATAAAACGAATTGACCTGAAGTCATTAATTCCATTGACTTTACGCTCAAAATCTCGAACAGGTACTTTAAACTGATACCACATTTCCACATCTCCATTTCCTTTATTAAATGGTTGAACACTTGTGATATAATTTTTACCTACTTGCATATCTCCAGGACGCAAGCTGATTTTATATTGAAAATAACTTTCTGTTTCAGAAAGGTTATTGTCCTGATTAATATCTTCAACATCTGGAACAGCTGTGCTTATAGTAGGATAACCATCAGAATTAGCTGTGTCAGACATTTCAGGTGTTGGCGAATTACCTTCCATTCCATTGTACTTCTTGTAGCGCTCCAAAATTGTTCTCTGCTCGGAATCATAAACATCATCACGGAAGAAATTGAAATCATCTGATGAAGGATCAGCAATCATTCTTGCCTTTGCATCAGCTGTTAAAGTTGGGTTTGCCTGCACCCAATTTACATATGCTGTATAATGTTCACGTTCTTGTGCATTATTCCATCCGTCTAGACCAATATCTTGATTGACACGTGCATTTGGATCATTATCAAATGCATTTACAATGATTTGCTGCGTCGAAACTCTTGCCCAAATTGTCGTGTCCATATCATCCACTAATGAAGTTCCCGAAGGTGGAATTCCATTTTCAAAACTTTTACGCGAATCTGGCAGAATATCTTCCGATACATTACCCAAATTGAAATATAAATCTCCGCCGTTATGTGGTGCATTTGGGTCAACATTTTCTGCATCAACATTAAACGGATCTAACATCCAGAATTGGATGTACTCAATATTCGCTTCTTCAAAGTTGGTTGTAGAAAGCGCACGCATTACGCCACCCCAGCGACCTTCAGGATTTGTAAATGTCCCGTCAGGATTTAGGGAATTGGTGATGTCATAATTGTACATTCCTCGTTCCTTAGGATAATACGCCAAATCAAGAATTGATACATTGGTTATTGACCCATACTGAGGATCCCAATTCGGCCAAATATCTTTTTGATTAACCGCCCTCATTCGTGAATCGGCTAGTTGGGCTGGATTATCGATTATATGTTGTGGCGTTAAATTACTATTTTGGTAAAATATCGGATCAATAACATACCATGCTAACTTCGATCTTTTTGCTCCAGCGGTCAAATCTTGAACTCCGGCCTCAGGAAATAAGTCCGGCTGACCTTGAGGAACTGTGGCTAATCTCCAAGCGGAAATGGACTTTAAATCAATCGAACTTTGTGCTCCTTCAAAATCATCAATATAGGAAGTTCCGTCCTTACTAATTGCCTTAGGCGTTCCAGGGATTAAATGCGCAAACTCTCCATTCAATGAGAATGTTGATTTTTCCTTAGTTGAAATAATTGGCAACATATCCACCAATTTGGTTAGAAATGGCACTTCGGTTCTGTATTGAAAATCAAATCCAATAATATTGTTCTTAAAAGGCTCACTTCCGTAATCGACTTTTTGAGTTACTGGCCGTTCTTGCATACGCATCCATGTACCGGCAATATTCAGTTTTGTGCCGAACTTATGGGAAACCCTGGCTCCGAACAAGGATTTCGACTGAAAGCCGAAAACGGAATTACTTTCTACAGATATTTTAATTGGTGTATTCGACTCCAAAATACCCGTATTCAAAATCTTTACACGCCCTAGATTATAGTCAACAGTATAGTCAACCCCTTCAGTCAATTTAATTCCACCAGCAGTTACAGAAACCGCTCCTTCAGGGACATTCAGAGCGTTTAAAGGAATATCCGAACTAATGGAAGATTGGTATTCACCTTTAAAGCTAAATCTATTTTTACTTGGAATTTGTTGAGCCGCTGTTTTAGTCGAATCATACAATTCGGTATATGCAATTTGCTTAATAATAACAGGTGAAACGCCTGCAGCAGCCAGTTTGTCTGACAATGTTTTACCAAATGGTTCTACGGTAGAAAAATAAACCCGTCCATTTCTTGTATTTATTGTACCTCCATTTTCTGCTCTATTCCCATTAAATTGAATTGGAACAAAATCAAAAGAACCATCTGAAAAGGGTTGATTTGAAACATTAATCTTATCCATTTCCAATAAAGTCACTAATTGCTTATCAGAGATTCCTGTGATATTCGGCCCCAAGTTCTCAGCAGGCATAAAGGGTACAGCTAAAGATGTTGCTGGGTTATTGTATAACAAATCCAAGCGAAAACCTTGTTGATCAACTTGATAAGCGCCGATTGAATAAACGTTTTTCATCATCAAAGCCCATAATTTGTTTTGAGGGTTGATAATAGTCGGCTTTAACAGTTTCAAAATTAATGCTTCTTGACCTGCTATACCATCCGTAGAAAATTCTCCAACCTGATATGTTTCTCCACGATAGGTGTATTCATAAGCAACAGCAAGTACCTCATCCGTATTTAAAGGCTGATTCAACGAAATAAACCCTAATTGAGCGTTATAAGAAAACTCTTGTTCTCCTAATTTACGTGCGTTTTGAACTTTTTCATAATCAAAGGCTTGTTGAAAAGGGCCTGGAGAAGTACCTTGAGAACTCAAAACAGAAACAGCATTAACAAACCCCCTAACTAAAGGCTGTCCAGATGCCCATGCATAAAGTCCATTGGCATCATTGTCTGGTAATTCACTTGACGCAAGCGATCCCGGGTTTCCTTGAATGTTCTCTGGTATCGCTTCTCCTAAATCAGTAAATGCGATGATGTTTCTCGTGTTGTCAGTGTTATTGGTTCTATTCGTTAACCACACCTCCATACGTGTAATATTAACCGTTGTATTCACAATTGGCAAGGTCGCCATGCTTTGATCGTAATGATCGTGGTGGTATAAATTGACGAAATAGTGCTTGTTTACCTCGTAATTATCAGCACTTAATTCAAACTCTTGAACTTGCGCTTTACCGGTAATATTAATTTCATCCCTTTTTCCTTTCGAAGAAGCCGCAATTAAATCAACCATTGTATTGCCAAACTTTAATTGCGTTGATGCTCCAAATAATGTTTGAGAACCTTGAATCAAAGATGTAGGGAGTGCCATTGAAACATTTCCCAGTTCAATTTTTTGGATGATTTGATCTTCATCGCCTACGTATTGTAACTTTGTAATGTTGTCAAAATCAAATGCAGCTTGGGTATTATAACTAACGCCTAATTTTAAACGAGTCCCAATTTCACCAACTAAGTTTAAATTAATTTGTTGATCAAAGTCGAAACGTGTAATTTTTCTTTGTCTTATCGGTATTAGAGGATTATCGTAACGTGATGAATTCACACCCAATGACAGTTCAACTGTACCTTGTGGACGAATTGTGATTTGATCTGAGCCAAAAAAGCTTTCGAATAACTTACTTCCAATTTTAATTGGAAATTCCATAGGCTGATTTTCAGCAGTTTGCTCATCTATCTTTTCTTTCCAATTCTCTTGCATTGACTTCTGACGCTCATACTCTAAGTATTCGTCCAACGTCATCATTGAAGGGTTTCGATAATTAAGTCCAGTATTACCTATTGTCTCTTTAAAAACATATGTTCCAGTAATTGGGTCATATACAATTGTTTGATTTACTCCTGTAGGATCACCTAGATCAAAACTCTGCGGTGTTGTTTGGGTAGGATCATTATTATTCTCTATAGGAAACACCAAAGTAGAGTCCTGCGCAATAGCGAACGTGGTGATGAATAGAAAAAATAATAGTATGAATCTCATATGTAGCAATCCAGCAAGCTGCAAAATTATAAAATTTTCAATGCATCCTTAATTAACTTTTCGACAGAATCTTCTCCTGTGCTCACTTTATCTATCGCCTTTTCAGCAGTTTTTTTGTCAAAACCTAAGGATACCAATGCAGTTAACGCATCAGATTGATTAGTATTGCCTAGATTAAAAATATTTTCAGTCGAAAACGCCATTTTTAACATTTTATCCTTCAAATCAACAATAACACGTTGTGCAGTCTTAGCTCCAATACCTTTGATGCCTTGTATTGTTTTTACGTCTTCGTTTTGTATTGCAGACGCAATTTCTTCAGGCACTAGTGAAGAAAGCATAATCATAGCTGTGTTCGGGCCAATACCAGAAACAGAAATCAAGTGATTAAACATTTCACGTTCAATTTTTTCAGCAAAGCCGTATAAAATTTGTGCATCTTCCCGCACGATGAACTTGGTAAAAATTCGAATCTTACTAGTTTTTGGCAAGGTACTATAGGTGTTTAGTGATATTTTCACTTCATAACCAACTCCTCCGCAATCAACTATCAATTCAGTAGGAGTAATCTCGATTATTTCACCGTTTAACTGTCCAATCATTACTATTTGTTTTGAGCGTCAACAACTGCTACTTTAACCATATTAATTATTTCACGAACAGTAGACCCCATTTGTAATACATGAATTGATTTACTAAGTCCGACCAAAACTGGACCAATTGCATCTCCCTCTGTAATTTCTTGAAGAAGTTTGTACGCAATATTACCGGCTGAAAGATTAGGAAATATAAGGGTATTTACCTTTTTATTGGATAATGTTGAAAAAGAGAAGTTTTCATCCATTAAACTATTATTCAATGCGAAATTCGCCTGAACTTCACCATCGACAATTAAATTCGGATCCTCCTCATGAAGAATACGTGTTGCTTCAGCCATCTTTTCAGCATCTTCACCAATTGAAGACCCAAAATTCGAATAGCTCAATAAAGCCACGCGTGGCGTCACTTTAAATTTTCGAATGGTCTTAGCGACGTTAGAGGTAATTTCAGCAATATCTTTTGCCGTTGGATTTAAGTTAATTGTTGTGTCAGCTAAGAATAAAGGCCCACGTTTTGTATTCAAAATATACATTCCAGCAACTTTAGTCATCCCCTTCTGAACGCCAACTGTCTGAATTGCGGGGCGAACTACATCTCTATAATTTCTTGTTATACCCGAAATCATTGCATCCGCATCTCCGGACTCAACCATCATTGCACCGAAATGATTTCGCTCTCTCATCAACTGAATTGCTTCAAACTCAGTTACTCCTTTTCTTTTTCGTTTGTCAAAAAATTTCAATCCAAATGCTTTTCGACGTTCTGCTTCATCATCAGACTTAGGGTCAATGATTTCCACATCTTGAAACTCGATGCTATATTCATTAATCAACTTTTCGATTATTGATTTTTTTCCAAGTAAAATTGGATACGCTACCCCTTCTTCCCAAGCGGTTTGAGCAGCTTTTAATATTTTAATATTATCAGCTTCAGCAAAAACAACTCTTTTTGGAGATCTTTGTGCCTTTTCTGTTATGTTTCGAATCAACTTGTTATCAAGCCCTAATCGGTTTTTAAGTTCCATTTCGTACACATCCCAATCCTCGATTGGATTTTTAGCAACACCAGAATCCATGGCAGCCTTAGCTACCGCAGGTGCAACATAGTATATTAGCCTCGGATCCAATGGTTTTGGAATAAACTGCTCGCGGCCAAAGGAAATGTTTTTTTCACCATAGGCTTCAATTACTTCCTCTGGTATTGTTTCCTTTGCTAATGAAGAAATTGCACGCACAGCTGCCAATTTCATTTCTTCATTAATAGTAGTTGCTCTTACATCTAATGCTCCTCTAAAAATAAACGGAAAACCAAGTACATTATTTACCTGATTAGGATGGTCAGATCTTCCTGTCGCCATGATAATATCCTTTCGAGCAGACGTCGCATCTTTATACGAAATTTCTGGTTCTGGATTTGCCAAAGCAAAAACGATTGGGTCTTTTGCCATCAATTTAATCATTTCTTTCGAAACTATTCCACCTCGCGATAACCCAACAAAGACATCTGCTTTTTTAAATGCAGCTTCAAAATCAACTGACTTTTTATGCTTCGCATAAGGTGCTTTGTAATCGTCCAAATCAGTTCTTTCCGCGCAAATCAGACCTTTAGAGTCGAACATGTAAATATTTTCAACTTTGGCACCTAAGGCGATGTAAAGTTTAGCACAAGCCATTGCAGACGGTCCTGCGCCAGAAATAACTATTCTAACTTTTTCTATTTTCTTCTTTGCTAATTCCAATGCATTTAACAATCCTGCAGCAGAAATAATTGCCGTACCATGCTGATCATCATGCATTAACGGAATATCCAACTCCTCTTTTAACCTTCTTTCAATTTCAAATGCTTCTGGAGCTTTAATGTCTTCCAAATTAATTCCCCCAAAAGTTGGTGCAATGGCCTTAACCGTTTGGATAAACAACTCAGGATCAGAAGCATCGACCTCAATATCAAAAACATCGATATCCGCAAAAATCTTAAAAAGCAAACCTTTACCCTCCATTACAGGCTTTGAAGCTTCAGGCCCTATATCTCCTAGACCTAAAACCGCGGTACCGTTAGATATAACCGCAACTAAATTTCCTTTACTTGTATATTTGTATACGTCATCCTTATTTTCAGCTATTTTCAAACACGGTTCAGCCACACCTGGGGAATAAGCCAAAGATAAATCTCTTTGAGATGAATAGGGTTTCGTAGGTACAACCTCGATTTTACCCGGTTTTCCCATTGAATGATAATCGAGCGCGTCTTGTTTTCTAATTTTAGCCATTTATTATGCGTTTTGAAGCTTGTAAAGTTACTAAAAATAGCGGATTACAGAGGTTTAAAACAAAAAAAGCCGTCCGAGTTAATCGGACGGCTTTTAATTTTTGAGAGCAATTATCTAGTTTGATCGCTCAAAAGAAAGATTAAGTTTATTTAATCGTTACTTTCTTAGTAGTATTTGATGTTGCAGAAGAAATAGAAACTAAATAACTTCCACTCGCTAAATCAGCAACTGGGATAGAAATTGTTTGCATTCCTTTCGAATCATTTTTAAACTCTGGAGTAACAGCTCTTCCTTGTAAATCCATAATTACGACTGTGTAGTCAGCTTCTGCTGCATCAAAAGATACATTTACGTTTCCTGACGCAGGGTTAGGGAAGATTGACATGTTAATGTCAGATAACTCATTGATTCCTGCAACTTCACTAACATACATTGCATCTTCCATTTCAGAGCTACTAAAAGTTGTAATAGTTGCAGCGTTAATACCGCCAGAAACAATTTTGAAATCACCATTTCCGTAACCAGAATCAAATCCATCACCGTAAGTATCGTAAACTACAGCGCGGTAACACTCATTATTTGAAACTGTAACATTTACATCTGTTTGAGGATACTCACCTGAAGATGCTTGTTGAGTATAAGGTCCTCCCTGAGCAACAACTGTATTCGCTGAATTAAATAATTTCCAAGTTAACTCATCACCATATCTATCAGTTGTCATTTTAATCGTCAAGTTCGTTGATGCCCCTGTCGTTGCAATAGCAATCGATTTAGTTTGAGTATTAAGAGAACCAACATTTCCAGCGCTTCCATTAACTGCAAGAACATTAACAACTAGATTGTTAGATCCAATAGCATTAACTACCATAGAAGGTAATGTAACTTCTGCCGTTCCAAAAACACCGATTGTACCATTATAAGTATAAGGTACTGGAGTTCCACCATTAACAATTGCCTCAAAGTCAATTGAAGTAATAACATCTCCACCGTTTTCAACTTTAACAATAGGAGTAATTGACCCACCATCACAAACATTAAACGAATTAACGATGCTATTAATGTTTCCAGATGCAGCTGGCACATTAGTATATGTTGGCTCAACTTCAGCCGCAGTAATTATTTCAGAGTTATTGTAAGCGTTATGTCCTTTGTGTAAAATTGCGAAGAATTTCAACTTACCAATCTTCAATTCATTTGCATTGATATTTGCAGGTAAAGTATAAGTATATGTTCTTGTAATGACACCAGTAGAAGATGCATCTACTTGATCACCCCATGTTCCACCATCATTTATGTATCCTCGGAACATGTGCTTATGCTGATACTTACCATTTGATTGAATCATTTCAGGATACCATGTTGCAGCACCTGATTGAGAAGACTCAAGGTCATCTTGAAGTATCCCTACATTAATAAAATGATTTGTTCCTGCAGTAAATGGAGAAGTGTAAAACGCCTCAACATTAACAACTAACTCTCTTGTATTTACATCAATTGTTGCATCTAATGCAATATTAGCTGGAGATGCTTGAGCCAAAGTAGAATTCACCATTGCCGTCCAGTTACCTCGACCTGTACCTAGAAACGCTTCTCCAGATTTAGGTGTTCTTTGAACAGATCCTGCAGGATACCCTTCTGGATTAAAAAACCCATCAAGAGCGTTTCCGTCTGTAGTTCTATAATCTGGTGTTGCATTTGCATAACCACCAGCGTGAACATTCACCAAAACTACTCGACCAGGGTTATCCGCTGCAATTTGATTGGCTCTTTTATGACCATCTGGACAAAATTGACAATTAATTCCAGTAAGCTCTTCGATTACTGCGTTTTTATTCATAGGGCTTTGAGATACAGGCGTGCTTTGAGCAAATACCATAAGCGATGTTGAACAAAAAACTAAGGGTAGTATTAATTTTTTCATAATAATATAAGTTTTACATTTTGTTAACATAAAACTACATCAATGAATTTTTAATATAAAATCATTATTGCGTTTATTATTGAACTGCTATTGGTAGGGGGTAAGACGGATTATCGCATCCATAAAAAAGCTTATTAGCTGTAAATCAGTTGTTTAGAATAGTCTACAACTGTTTAATTCGACACTAATAATGATTTGCTACTTTTTCTTTGCTTGTTCTTTTACAAAAAGTTCAATCGCACCTGTCATAGATGGGGCATTTGGCTGAGGAGCATGTAAGTCCAACCGTAAATTGTTTTTCACTATTGCATTGGCAGTCGTTGGACCAAATGCAGCTATAATAGTCTTGTTTTGCTTGAAGTCAGGGAAGTTTTTAAGTAACGATTCAATTCCTCCTGGACTATAAAAAACCAACATATCATAATACACATTCTCCAAATCCGATAGGTCAGAAGCCACTGTTCTAAAGAGAATTGCCTTTGAAAAATCAATGTCATTAGCGATTAAAGTCTCAGGAATTTTATCACGTAATATATCTGTGCACGGTAAAAGAAATTTTTCCTTTTTGTGCTTTTTCAACGTATCCACTAAATCTTCAATTGTTTGTTTACCAAAAAAGATTTTACGCTTACGGTAGGTTACATACTTTTGCAGGTAGTATGCCACAGCCTCTGAAATACAGAAATATTTCATTGTATCAGGAACTTCGAATCTCAACTCTCCCGAAATTCTAAAGAAATGATCAACGGCAGTTTTAGAAGTAAGAATAATGGCAGTATGAGCTTTTACATCGATCTTTTGCGATCGAAATTCTTGTGCATCAATGCCCTCAACTTGAATAAAAGATCTGAAATCGATTTTTAATCCATGACGTTCAGCTAAATCAAAATAAGGCGATTTGTTGCCTTCTGGCTTGGGTTGGGAAACCAAAATTGTTTTAATAGCCACTCTACTTTATTATTTCGTTAAACACGCTAATTATTTCTTATCCGCCAACAAAACATAATAAGCCATGAGTAGCGGAAGAATTTCAAGGGTGCAAAAATACATAATAATATAATACCATGAAACACCCTGAACGAATACATACCCTAAACTTCTCAATAATCTTAGACTATTTTCAAATGCCAACAGAGTTATGGCCAAATAAATAAACATGTGTTCATCTATAAAGTGTAACGACAACAAAAAGACCAGGACTGAACATCCTATACCTAAAAATTGAGCACCATTTATTTTCATCAGAATTGGTGTCTGCATAAGGCCTGCCTCTCCAGAAAACAAACCGATGCTATAAAAACTAATGACATTATAGAAAAGAAATATAACAGGTAAAGCAACAATTAACCACATGCTTTTATTTAAAAAATCTAATTGAGTATTAAATAGCATCAATAACAACAGACTAAATGAAATCCAATAATTTACTATTAATAAAATAGAACCCAATTTTTGAATTGGAAATGATTCACGCAAATAACTATATAGTCCTTTATTTTTAAAAAACGAAATTGTTAATCTCAAGTAAATATCTGACTGCACCAACTTAGCCAAAGCAATTAAAATAAATGAAAGGAACATGCCAAGACCTACAACTAGCGTTATTGGATGGTCTCGAGCAATTAATTCTTGAGGTATGGTATCAAAAGTTACTAATAACATGATGTTTTATTCGCTACGGAAATAAAGTTGCTGTTGAACAAAGTTATCTTTTGCATTTGATTTATTCTAACATTGAATAAAAATATCGTTAAATTTGGCAATTCAAAAACAGAAGATTATGAAAACTGATTTATACGTTCATCCAGATTATTTTAACATGGATGATTTACTTTCTGAGGAGCACAAACTTGTCAGAGATGCCGCAAGAGCATGGGTAAAGAAAGAAATGTCTCCAATTATTGACGAGCACTATGAAAAAGCAACTTTTCCATATCACATTTTACCAGGACTTGGAGAAATTGGTGCTTTCGGACCATACATTCCTGAGCAATATGGCGGGCCAGGTTTAGATCAAATATCTTATGGTTTGATAATGCAAGAACTAGAACGTTGTGATTCAGGTCTACGTTCTACTGCTTCTGTTCAAAGCTCTTTGGTAATGTACCCTATATGGAAATATGGTTCTGAAGAACAAAAAATGAAATACCTCCCAAAATTGGCAACTGGTGAAATGATTGGTTGTTTTGGGCTAACTGAACCTGATCATGGTTCTAATCCAGGGGGTATGATTACTAACTTCAAGGATGCTGGTGATCACGTAATTTTAAATGGTGCAAAAATGTGGATTTCAAATGCCCCTTTCGCACAAATCGCAGTTGTATGGGCAAAAGATGAAACAGGAAGAATTCATGGTCTTGTTGTAGAACGCGGAATGGAAGGCTTTTCTACTCCAGAAATGCACGGAAAATTATCACTACGTGCATCAGTTACTGGTGAATTGATTTTTGATAATGTAAAAGTTCCAAAAGAAAACATTTTACCAGGCCGAACAGGATTAGGTGCTCCATTAAGCTGTTTAGATTCTGCGCGATTTGGAATTGCTTGGGGTGCTTTAGGTGCTGCTATGGATTGTTATGATCAAGCTGTACGTTATTCAAAAGAGAGAACACAATTTGGCGTTCCAATTGGTTCCTTTCAATTAATTCAGAAAAAATTAGCTGAAATGATTACCGAAATCACTAAAGCGCAATTGTTAACTTTTAGATTAGGTCAACTTAGAAATGAGGGCAGAGCAACCTCAGCTCAAATTTCTATGGCTAAAAGAAATAATGTTGAGATAGCATTAAACATAGCTAGGGAGGCAAGACAAATTCATGGAGCTATGGGTATAACTAGCGAATATTCAATGATGAGACACATGGCCAATTTAGAGTCTGTAATTACTTATGAGGGAACTCATGATATCCATTTATTAATTACAGGAATGGATGTTACCGGCATTCCATCATTCACAAGAGAAAATACCGATAAATAAAAAATCAATTAACATTTTGTTAATTATTTGATTATTTGTAGTTTTGATCCGGCTTAATTTAGTTAGGCCGGATTTTTATTGATTAACATTATCCTACTACAATGTCAACCAGACTGCTACTCTGTGCAATATTATTGTCCTTACAATCCTTTGCTCAAACTACAAATGCCTTTCGTGTAACATATAATCAAGCATTATTTGATTTACCCGGAAATGCTATCGAGGCGCTAACTCCAAGCAATTATGTTTTTGCTGGCACCAACATGAACTTTCTTCCAATATACGGAACGATAACTCAGGTTGATGACCTTGGGGCTTTAGTTTGGTCGAAGCGCTATTCTGACGCCTCAATTGGTTTTCAAATTAATGATATTAAAAAGGATCCCTTATTAAGTGAATATTATGTTTGCGGCGGAAGTGAATCTGGGGCTGCAGTCTTTATGCGCGTTGACGCTACTGGTGCAGTTGTTGTTTCCAAAAAATTCTCGATCAGCGAGGCAGATGGAGCATATTTGAATCGAGTTGTAAAAACTTCAGATGGAGGATATGTTGCAGTTGGATATGTTACCGGTCATGATCCTGACGGTGGCGGACCAGAAATAAAATTTTCACCAATAAATTATACGGATGCAAACGGAGACCCACAGACAGAAGTTATCGGGTCACCATTAATTGTAAAATTTGATGCTTCAGGTAATCACTTATGGCATCATGTTTTTCGCTATTATACAGCTGCAACTAAAACTCCAGCTCAAAGGATATATAACGATGCTAGTCTTAATGACATAGTTGAGGTTGCTGATGGCTACATTGCAGTAGGGCAATACGATGTAAATCAACATAACTCTGCTACAAATTCAGATGGCGACGATGCGACACCGAATGATGCTTTAATAATTAAAACTACAACTGCAGGTGTTATCACCTATCACAAACAAGTAGATAACCCTAGTACTAGCACAAGCCAATCATCCAAATATTTATCCGCAATTAGTAAAACAAGCATTGGTGATCCAATAGCAGCTGGTTCGGATGACGGTTATGAATTAATAATGAAATACGGCGCAAGTGGTGGTTTTGCATTGACATTTAGTCGGAGATTTAGATATTCTAGTTCTTTTTTCGGAACTGATCCTGTTGATGTGTCTCAAATTTATGAAGTAGATGGAGGAACAGATTTAGTTACTATGGGTATGTATATCAAGCCGCTGGCTTTTACGTTCGCAAACTCGATTCATCGCGTAAACTCGACGGCGACGACAAATACCTGGTCAAAATACTATACTTTCAGTTTAGCAACTATTTTACCTCGAGGAGGTAAAACTTCAGACGGTGGTTATATCATGAATTCCACAGTAATGGGTGGTGCAAATTTCGATTACCACCTAATCAAAACCGACCCAACTGGAGAAACTCCAATTGCTGGTTGTGCTGCCGTTCCATTTACTCCAACTGCGTCAGCCGGCCCAACTACAATTGCCGACCCACATGCAAATAATTGGTCGAATGGAACAGTTGGTCCACAAGCTATTGCTGTTTCGGCGACAGTTGTCACCCCAACTGCAACTGTACAATGTTCTTTCACTTCATGTACTCCGCCTCCAGCTCCAATAATTGGAACTATAACTCAGCCAACTTGCACTGTTTCAACAGGTAGTGTTGCGTTAAGTGGACTTCCAGCCATTGGAACTTGGACCGTAACCGCAGCTCCTGGTGGAGCAACTATTACTGGAACTGGTACAACAGGTAACTTTAGCGGATTAACCGCCGGAACTACTTATACTTTCACTGTTACAGATGCGTCTTCATGTACTTCTGTAGCATCTTCAAATGCTGCAATAAATGCACAGCCGGCAACTCCAACAGTTCCTGTAGTCGGAACAATTACACAACCTACTTGCAGTGTCGCAACGGGTAGTGTAGCCTTAGGTGGATTACCTGCTTCTGGGTCATGGACGGTGACTGCTTCTCCTGGAGGGGCAACAATCAGTGGTACAGGAACAACAGGAAACTTTACTGGATTGACAGCAGGAACAACATATACTTTTACAGTTACGAATGCCACAGGATGTACTTCAGTAGCTTCCGCAAATGCTGTAATAAATACACAGCCAGCTATACCATCAGCCCCGGTAATTGGAACGATTACGCAACCTACTTGCAGTATTTCTACAGGAAGTGTTGATTTAAGTGGATTACCAGCTTCTGGGTCATGGACAGTTACTGCTTCCCCTGGTGGAGCTACAATTACTGGTTCAGGAACAACTGGAAATTTTGCCGGATTAACAGCTGGTACTACCTATACCTTTACAGTTACAAATGTTGCTGGATGTACTTCAATAGCATCTGCCAATGCAGCAATAAATACGCAGCCAACGACACCAACAACTCCATTAATTGGAACTATCACGCAACCTACTTGTAGCGTAGCAACTGGAAGTGTTGATTTAAGTGGATTACCAGCTTCTGGGTCATGGACAATTACTGCATCTCCTGGTGGGGCAACAATTACTGGTTCAGGAACAACGGCAAACTTTACGGGATTAACGGCAGGAACAACCTATACCTTTACAGTAACAAACGCTGGAGGATGTACCTCAATAGCTTCCGCAAACGCAGTTATTAATGCCCAACCTGCTACTCCATCAGCACCAGTTATTGGAACTATAACGCAACCTACTTGCAGTGTTTCAACGGGAAGTGTTGACTTAAGTGGATTACCTGCTTCTGGATCATGGACAGTTACTGCTGCTCCTGGTGGAGCGACTATTACTAGTACTGGAGCAACTGGAAGCTTTACTGGATTAACGGCAGGAACTACCTATACCTTTACGGTTACAAATGTATCTGGCTGTACTTCTGTTATATCAACATCTGCAATTATAGATGCTGTCGCTGGGGCTCCAATTATTACACTTGATAGTCAACAGAACATTAATTGTAATGGCGGAACGACTGGAGAGATTACAATCATAGTTTCTAGTGGTCAAGCTCCATATACTTACCAATGGACTCCAAATGTTGGCAGTGGAGCAACAATTTCAAACCTAGCTGCTGGAGACTATAGCGTTCTAATTACAGATGACTTAGGTTGCACTAGTACCGCTACTTACACGGTAACTGAAGGAAGTTTGATACAAATAAATGAAACAATTGAAGATGTAATTTGCGGAACATCCCTAGGTTCAATTTCAACAAGCGTTGCGGGTGGAACTGGACCTTACTCCTATTTATGGACGCCAAATGGAGAAGTTACATCAGGTTTAATTGACATAGTAAGTGGTAATTATGGGTTAACTGTAACTGATAACTTAGGTTGCACTAGCACAGAAAATTATTCCGCTGGAATTGTTGGTTCACTCGCTATTGATGCAGACCCAAATTACAGTAGCATTGATGAAGGTGAATCAGTACAATTAACGGTAACTGGAGGAACAGACTATACATGGACACCGTCGACTGGTTTAAGTTGTACTGATTGTTCAAACCCAATTGCAACACCTTCAGAGACAACAACCTATTATGTAACATCAACTGACGCTTCTGGTTGTACAGGTGGAGATACTGTTTTAATTGAAATAAAAATTCATTGTGGTGACCTCTATGTCCCTAACATATTCTCACCAAACGGTGACATGAACAACGACTACCTATGTATATATGGATCTTGTGTTCGTGAATTGAGGTACGCGGTTTATGATCGTTGGGGAGAAAAAGTGTTCGAAACTGAATTTACAGTAAACATGGACACAAAAAACTATGATGAAGTATGCTGGGATGGAACATTTAGAGGTAAACCTCTGAATACAGGTGTATATGCTTATAAAATATATGCCGAACTCGACAACGGAGACATACTAGAAGAATCTGGAAACATAACATTGGTGAAATAATTATAAATACCAAAAAAATGAAAAGAAAACTAACACATATCACATTAGCAACAGGTATCATTTTATCTTCAATGACTTTTGCTCAAGATGTCCATTTTTCACAAATGGCAGCATCACCATTAAATTTAAATCCTGCACTAGCAGGAGCCAATTCGACTATTCAAGGAATTGTAAATTACAGATCTCAATGGAATAGTGTAGCGGAGCCATATAAAACAATTGCCGCTTCTGTTGATGGAAGATTTAATGATGGCAAAAGAACAAAAGCCGGAATTATTGCTGGAGGATTGAGCTTTTTCAATGATAAAGCTGGTGATATGCAAGTATCAACAACGAATGTTAACTTAAGCGTAGCATATCATTTACTTTTGGGGCAAAAAAGTTCTATTGGAATAGGAATTTACGGTGGGTTTGGGCAACGATCCATTGACGTTTCTGATGGCAGATGGGGTTCTCAATACGATGGTTCTGCGTACAATACTGCCTTACCAAGCAATGAAGTATTTAATAGTCCTAGCTTCACCTATTTTGATGCAGGAACAGGTTTGGTATATACATACAAAAAAAATGATGGTTATATGACCCAAAATAATCAACGTCAATTTAATGGCGGTGTTGCATTCTACCATGTTAATAATCCTAATTATTCTTTTATCGATAATGGAACCGAAAAACTCTATATGCGTTGGTCGATTTTTGCAAATGCAGTAATTGGAATTGCAAATACAAAGGGAGCTCTTTTACCAGGTGTCTATTTTAATCGACAAAAATCAACAATGGAAATTCTGTATGGAACTTACTATCGTATTACACTTACTGAAGGATCAAAAGTAACAGGGTTCAACAAGCCGTTCTTTTTGCATTTAGGGTTATTTCATAGATGGGGAGACGCTCTTGTTGGAAAAGCCATGTTGGAGTGGTCAGATTTATCTGCCGGATTTGCATATGATATTAATATATCTTCATTAAACCAGGTATCTAGTGCAAGAGGAGGATTTGAAGTCTTTTTGCGTTATAACGTTGGTCATTTGACTGGGCCCGGTTCTTCAAGATCTAGAATTAGATAACATTAAAGAGGCTTCGGCCTCTTTTTTTATGCCTTAATGGTACTCATAGCGAACGAGCTTTGGACATTTGAAATACTTGGTATACTCGCCAATTTTTGCTTAAGAAATGTCTCATACTCACTCATATCCGCGACTTCTATGAACATCGCATAGTCGTAATCCCCAGCGATATGATAGCAGGTCGCTACTTCATCTAGGCTTGCAATTTTTTTTTCAAAAACTTCCAATAATCCTAAATTGTGTTCCTTCAACGAAACCAAACAAAATACCTGCAATCCCTTACCAACCTTTTTCTTATTTAACCTTATTCCATAACCCTCAATAACACCTGATTTTTCTAAACGTCTAATTCTTTCATAGGTAGGCGTAACGGTCAATCCAATTTGACTTGCTATTTCTTTCATACCAAGCTTCGAATTTTCTTGAAGAATCTCCAAAATTGCTAAATCTATTTTGTCTAATTTATTATCCATAGTTTTTTATTCTAAAAAGATTAAATATTCAGACTAAAAATAGAATTATAATCTATAATGTTTGACATTTTAAGAATTATATTCTACCATGTTTATCATTTGAAGAAATAAAATACGTTTATAAAAACAAACAAATTCTATTTATGGATTATTCAAATTTCAAACCAGAAAGTTTAATGATGAGCTATGGTTACAAACCATCTTTATCTGAAGGCGCGATAAAATGCCCTATTTTTCAAACTTCGACCTTCGTATTTAACAACGCAATGGAAGGAAAGCGTTTTTTTGAAGTAGCATATGGATTGCGTGAAAAAGAGAAAGGAGAAGAACTTGGTTTGATCTACAGTCGTTTAAATAATCCTGATTTAGAAATTTTAGAAAATCGACTTTGTTTGTGGGATAAAGCTGATGATTGCGCTGTTTTTGAAAGTGGAATGTCCGCAATAAGCACTGTCATGATGGAATTTTTATCTCCTGGGGATCTTTTGGTGTATAGTCGTCCCGTTTATGGTGGAACAGACCATTTTATTCAACACTTTTTAAAACGAATGAAAATTCAAAGCGTTGGGTTTAGAGCTGGGGAAACGAAAGAAGAAATTATTGCTCGAATTGAAGCTACTGGAAATGCTGCGAACCTGAAACTGATTCACATTGAAACACCCGCAAATCCTACAAATACTGTAATTGACATTCAATTATGTGCCGAAATAAAAGAACATTTTTCTACAGAAGAAAATCGTGTATTACTATCTGTAGATAACACGTATATGGGACCTGTTTGGCAACATCCATTAAAGCATGGTGCAGATTTAGTTTTGTATTCGGCTACGAAATATATTGGCGGCCATTCAGATGTTATTGCCGGAGCATGTCTTGGTTCTTTTGAATTAATGGCACGTGTGAAAGGACTTCGCACATTTCTAGGAAACATGGCTGGCCCTTGGACAGGATGGCTATTGATGCGTAGTTTGGAAACATTGAAAGTCAGAATGGATCAGCAAGCTGAAAATGCACAACATGTTGCAGCATATTTGAATAATCACCCTAAAGTTGAAGCTGTTTACTATATTGGAAACACCTATGAAAATGGCACACCAGCTGAGCGTGAAGTAATTGAAAGACAATTTTCGTCTTTCGGAGCGATGATTGCATTTGACGTAAAAGGTGGAGAAAAGGAAGCATTTCAATTCTTAGATAACTTGAAATTGATCAAACTGGCAGTTTCTCTTGGTGGAACTGAAAGTTTAGCAGAACATCCACAAACAATGACGCATGCTGATGTTGATCCCGAAGATAAAAAAGTAATGAATATCACCGAAAAACTAGTTCGATTGTCAATTGGTGTCGAAAATTACAATGATATAATTGCTGATATTAACCAATCATTGGCAACTATCTAACTATAACATTTCGCGCACATCTTTTAAGTTCAATTGTATCGTTTCTTTTCCATTCCATTTGTTGGATTCTAACGTATAAGCAACTTGAAATGGCAGGCCAGAAGCAACTGTGTCCATTTTTTCGGACATGTTGAACCCAATTCCTTCAATGACCAAATCTGAATCAGGTTGGGTCATTGCTAGTTTTAAGTGAACCTCTTTTAGAATTCGAACGTCAGTGCTAAACACATTATTCGATGTAAAGACTGGTTTCATATTTCCAGGTCCATGCGGCTCAAATTGACTTAAAATACGTTTTAACCGTGGCAATTGAAGTCGATTTTCTTGAGAAGTAAATATTTGATTAAAGGATAAATTCAAATCAATTTTTTGTTCTGGAACGAGCAATTCAGGTTGAATTCGCTCTTTCACTGCCTGTTCGAATTGTGCCTTAAACGCTTCTAAGTTTTCTCTTTTCATCGTTAATCCAGCGGCATATTTATGTCCACCAAATTGCTCTAGTAAATTTTCACATGCGCAAATTGCCTCATACACATCAAATCCATGAACTGATCGTGCAGAACCTGTTATCATTCCATTCGATTCAGTTAAAACAATCGTAGGTTTATAATGCGTTTCTATTAATCGTGAAGCAACAATTCCCACTACTCCTTTATGCCATTTCTCATTAAAAACAACCGTTGTAACATTTGAATTCGAACAAGGGTCATTTTCAATTTGCTTCAAAGCTTCGGCAGTAATTTCTTTATCTAGTGCTCGTCGATCTGTATTATCAGCATTAATTTCTTCCGCCAATAAATCGATTTGATCTACGTCGCCACTAATCATTAAATCAACGGCAAATCTTCCTGAACGCAATCTACCAGCAGCATTAATTCGTGGCGCTATTGTAAAAACGACATCTGTTAATGTAACCGGAAATGGTCTTTTGGCTAGCAACAATAATTCTCGAAAAGCCTTACGTGGATGTGCATTTAATCGCTCCATTCCATGGTAGCATAACACACGATTCTCTCCTGTTACAGGAACAATATCGGCACCAATACTAATTGCTAAAAAATCTAATAACTCAAACAGTTTTGCATAATCCCAATTGTTGTAATCACACAAACCTTGCAACAACTTAAACCCAACGCCACAACCAGAAAGTTCATCGTAAGGATAATTACAATCTTCTCGTTTTGGATCCAAAACTAATGCATCAGGCAATTCTGGTCCTGGAGTGTGGTGATCGCAAATGATGAAATCAATTCCTTTTTCCTTTGCATAAGCGACAAGTTCCACTGATTTTATTCCACAATCCAATGAAACAACTAAATCTACTGCATTTTCAGCAGCAAAATCAATTCCTTCTTTACTCAATCCATATCCTTCTTTATATCGATCAGGAATGTAGTAATCTATTATTGCAGTGTCCTTCAAAAATGAATACATCATTGCCACAGCTGTCGTTCCGTCAACATCGTAATCACCAAATAACAAAATACGTTCTTGATTTTCGATTGCCTCTTGCAAGCGTTCAACAGCTTCCTTCATGTCTTTCATTAAAAAAGGATCATGCAACTCATTTAACTTAGGGCGAAAAAACTTTTCAGCCTCTTCAAAAGTTGTGATTCCTCTTTGAAGCAATAATTCTGCAACAACTTCGTCTACTTTTAATACTGAACGGAATTCTTCAACTGTTGTACTGTCAATTGTTGTATTAACGAGCCATCTTTTTTGCATATTCGTTTTTTGGTAAATGGTTTTGTAAATTTAGGTTCTCTATAATTAAGTTATGAAAATAATTGGTTTAATTGCAAGTCTAATTTTGACTTTTTTTTCAATAGGACAAAAGTCCTATTATTTTTCTGAAGCGCTTCCTTCGAATCAAAAGGCTCAATCTGTCGTGGATAAAAAATGGCATGGAAAATATGCTGTCAACAACGGCAAAAACATCCTTGAAGTCAATTCTGATGGTGTTTTTATGGTTTCAACGACAATTTCATCTATTAGTCGTGAAGAAATAAGAGAATCAACCAAATATGATGTACGAGACAATTACATTTTCGGTGTGGTCATTAACGATTCCCTTCCTTGTGTTTTAGAAGACGAACGTTACTTTTTCGGAATTCGAAACAAAGATGTAATTGTTGGAGCTGGATCCAAAAATGAACTTCGACCTTCGGGACGAGTTGCCAATGAGTTTATCTTAAATACCTACGAAAACGGCTATTTCTTGCCATCCATAATTCGGTTCGAAACGAAAAACATTTCAACAGCACAGTTGGATTACGACTTTGAAACGACTGTTTTTGATTTCATCCAAGAGAAGAAAAGCGTGCAAGGACAGAATATTGAAATTATTATTCTAAAGCCAGATGTGTCAGAGTTTAATGCACTTTTAAAAGATGTCACTATTTTTTCTATTCTAGATGAGTTTAAAAAAACGAAATAGTTAATTTCGAATCATGAATTCAAAATCAAAAGACATATTAGAGATTATCATTTATTACGTAATTGCGTTTGCACTTGGTGTGGCATCGCTGCAGTTTTTTACGTTTTCAAATGACATTGTTGACTTTTTTGTAGCCGATTTTGTTATGACAATTTTTATTTTCATTTGTAGTGTAATTAAGCGAAATAGCTCTGTTTATGACGCTTATTGGAGTGTTATTCCATTTTATTTTGTTATTGGATTTGTAATCATCTTTAAAAGTATAGGCTGGGACTATATTCTGCTATTTACTGTGGTTAGTTTATGGTCTTGGCGATTAACTCAAAGCTGGGCAAGAGGTTGGAACGGATTCACTCACGAAGACTTTAGATATGTCGACTTGGCGAAAAAGACAAAATCATTTTATCCAGTTGTAAATTTCTTAGGTATTCATCTTTTTCCAACGGTAATTGTTTTCGCTGGTTGTTTACCGCTATTTCACATTATTCAAAATGACCTTCAATTAGTGCCGTTTCTGTTTGCAGGGGTGGCCATATCCCTTTTAGGAATTTATTTCGAATATACCGCTGATATAGAATTAGACCGATTTAGAAAAAGAGAAAATCCACAACTGGGCGATATTTTAAATACTGGAATTTGGGGACGTTCGCGAAATCCAAATTATTTAGGTGAAATGCTGTTTTGGATTGGAATTGCAACTAGTGGTTTTGCTTATCAAATGCCCTATTATTACTCTTTTGGGGCAATAGCAATGGTTGCCATGTTTTTGTTCATTTCAATTCCACTGAAAAACAAGCGAATGGCAGGACGCAGAATTGGCTATGATGAATATAAGAAAAACGTCCCTCTTCTATTTCCAAAATTGACTAAATAATCAAGGACGCTTGGTACAATTTCAGCTCTTCCCACGTAAAATCGTTACCTACTTTTTCCTTTAACGGTGTTAGAGACATTCCATTGTATTCATCAAATACGTCTGACAGAGCATTGATTCTATCTCGCTCCAACACTTCATCCAATTCCAATTTTTCCAATCTTATTAGGCGAACACAGTGTGCATAAATGGTCGTTTCTCCAAGCTGTCTTTCTCGTGCAATTTCTTCCACCGACTTACCCTCCTTCAACATTTCCAGCGTTTGGTCATACGTAGAAATTTTATCTTTTTTCGCAACTTTCTTTTTAGACGATTTCGTTTTAACCTCGATGAAATCTGTATCGAAATCAAAAGTCGTTTTGGATTCACGCAATTCATTTCTCACCAACGAAACCTTTGTTGTTTTGTAATTCTTGATTTCTTGATTTACAATAACATGTTTATCCAATTCACGTCCCGTCAACAATGCTTCAGTTAAAATCCGCGCCTTTTTCATTCTAAGAACCGTATCCGTCAGCAGCTGGTCCAACTCTTCCAATTCTTCATTAAACGTCTTCGTATTCTTCTTTTGTTGTGCCTCAGCCATCTTTTTCAACGTAGAATAAACCATTCCATCCATTGATTTAAAGAAGTATTCATATCCCGCTTCTACTCGAGAAATAATATGTTCCGTGTCAATATTCCGTTCTGAAAACAAACGATCAATTTGACCTCTAAATCGCCTTGCTGGCTCCATTGTTCCAGCTAAAATTTGTAACTGTTGTGTTGCCCAACTCGCACTAGTTCCTTTAAGAGATTTGGTACTTAAATACTTATAAGTTGATACATGACTACTCCACATATTTTGCAAATCCACCCAATCAAAAGCTCGCATGAGCACATCTCGCAAATAAGTAAATGTTCCAGCGTCTAATTTATCGTTTAATGCTGGTTCATCTTCTTTTGAGTCAGCATATGCTATAACGTTTTGATCGCTCGATAATCCATTGATGCGAATTGGATTTAACAACACCAAACCTTCCAAAGAACGCAAACGTGATAACGCAACATACGCTTGTCCTGGAACAAATACTTTTGAAACATCGATCACTGCTTTTTCGAAGGTTAATCCTTGGCTTTTATGAACTGTTATTGCCCATGCAAGTTTCAATGGAAAGTGAACAAACGTACCTAAAACTTCCTCTTCCACTTCACCTGTCGATGCATTTAGATTGTACTTAATATTATTCCACTCGTATCGATCAACAACAATGGTTTTTTTCTCTTCAGGAAAATTGACTTTCACTTCATCGTATTCTAAAGCAATGATTTTTCCCATTTTACCATTGTAGTAATCCTTCTCAGCTGACAAGTCATTTTTAATAAACATAACTTGAGCTCCAATTTTCAATTCCATTTCGGAATCTATTGGAAAAAGGTGCTCCGGGAATGTTCCTGTGATTTCTGCAGAGTATGTTTTACTATTCGTGTTTAACTTCTTTAATGCGCGTTGGTTAATTTCGTCTGCCGTATTGTTATGTGTTGTTAAAGTTATATAGTCATCGTGTTCCTCAGCATTGAAGTTGGGCTGCACGTATTGATTTAACTTCTCAACATCTTTTTCTGTAATTGAATTGGTTCTTAGGTTATTCAATATTGCAATAAACTCTTCATTGTCTTGACGAAACACCTTCTCCAGCTCTATGTAAACAGGAGGTTTTTCTTGAATTACCTGTGCATTAAAGAAATACATCCCGCGATAATAATTGCGTAAAAACTGCCATTCATCTGGCTTTACAACAGGAGGCAGTTGTAATAAATCTCCAATAAAAAGTACTTGCACTCCACCAAATGGTTGATTCACTTTTCGAATATTACGTAAAACCCAGTCAATAGCATCTAGAATGTCAGCACGAAGCATACTTACCTCATCAATCACCAACAATTCTAAGTTTTGAAGAATGCTTTTTTGCCGTGCATTCATTCTAAAATGACGCATCAATGAATTCTTGTTTTCCAATTTTACTCCTCCTGAAAACTCAGCACTTGCGTTGAAATCTGGAATAAATCCACCAAAAGGCAATTGAAAAAAAGAGTGAATCGTTACACCGCCGGCGTTCAAAGCCGCGATTCCTGTTGGAGCAACAATTACAGTTTGCTTGTAAGTCGATTTTACAATTTTCCGGAGCAAAGTAGTTTTTCCTGTTCCTGCTTTTCCCGTAAGAAAAATAGATTCGTCTGTTTGGTTAATGAAACGCTCAACAAATCGGGCAATTTTATCTGATTCTTGAAAGGTATTATTTGTCGTCATTTACTTTAAGTTAGTCAAAAAGTTCATTTGACAAATAATTTTTTTAAAAAAGACACACCAACAATTATCCATTTTTAATTATCAATTGTCAATTCTAACTGGCATTAATTTTTCACCAACCCAACTTTCGAATCGTCCGCTTCGACCAAATCAGTTAGTAATGCATCTGCCCCGAGCGCTTCAAAAACAACATCATTTGCCAATACTTCGTTACAGATATATTCCTTATTTGCTGCAATTGCGTTTTGAATCAACTCATTTGTATCGACTTTCAATAATATCCTGTCCGTTACTTCCAATCCTGAATCTTTACGCAAATTCTGAACACGATTTACGAGTTCACGTGCAATTCCTTCCGATTTCAATTCATCTGAAATAGTCACGTCCAAAGCAACCGTTAGGTTTCCTTCTGTACTTACTAACCAACCCGGAATATCTTGTGCTGCGATTTCAAAATCAGCTAATTCAAGTTCTATTTTTTCACCATCTAAATCTCCAGACCATCCATTATTTGTCTCAATAGAAGCTATATCCTCTGAAGTAAACTGAGCAACCATTCCAGCAATCGCTTTCATTTGTTTGCCGTATTTCGGTCCAATTGTTTTAAAATTTGGTTTGATGCTTTTCACTAAAACGCTGTTGTTCTCTTCCAACAACTCCAATTCTTTCACGTTCAATTCTGATAAAATCAATTCTTTCACGTGCGTGATGTTGTTTGCGAATGTTTTATCCAATGCAGGAACCATAATCTTTTGAAGCGGCTGACGTACACGAATGTTTTCTTTCTTACGCAATCCAAGTACCAACGAACACGTTCGCTGAGCAATGTTCATTTGTTCTTCCAGTTCCAAGTTAATCAACTCATCTTTCACTTTTGGGAACTCCGCTAAGTGAACTGACTCAACAGTATTTCTTCCTGTAACTGCGTTCAAGTCCGAGAACAATTGATCCATAAAGAATGGAGCAATTGGAGATCCTAAGATTGAAACGGTTTCTAAACAAGTGTATAACGTTTGGTAAGCCGACAGTTTATCTTGTGCATCATCGCTTTTCCAGAAACGTCTTCTACATAAACGCACGTACCAGTTCGATAACTGATCAGTAACAAATTCTTGAATCAAACGACCTGCTTTTGTTGGTTCAAATGTTTCAAATGCGTCATCTACTTCTTTGACCAACGTATTCAATTTCGATAACACCCAACGGTCAATTTCTGGTCGATTTTCTAGGGCGACATCCGCTTCAGAATAATCAAATCCATCAATGTTTGCATAGAGTGCGAAGAACGAATACGTATTGTACAACGTTCCGAAGAATTTACGTTGTGTTTCCGTAATTCCGTCTAAATCGAATTTAAGATTGTCCCATGGTTGCGCATTTGTTACCATGTACCATCTTGTAGCATCCGCTCCGTATGTATCAAGTGTAGTAAAAGGATCAATCGTATTTCCTAAACGTTTCGACATTTTTTGTCCGTTTTTGTCCAATACCAATCCGTTTGAAACAACATTTTTATAGGCAACAGAATCAAAAACCATTGTTCCGATTGCGTGTAAGGTATAAAACCATCCACGCGTTTGATCTACTCCTTCCGCGATAAAGTCCGCAGGAAAAGAAGTGTGACCATCAATCATTTCTTTATTTTCAAAAGGATAATGCCATTGTGCATAAGGCATAGAACCTGAATCGAACCAAACATCAATAAGGTCAGATTCACGTTTCATTGGTTGTCCAGATGCAGAAACCAGAACCACTTTATCCATGTAGTTTTTATGCAAATCAATTTGAGCGTAATTCTCTTTTGACATGTCTCCTGCTCTAAAATTCGGGAAAGGATGTGTTGTCATCAGACCAGCTGCCATTGATTTTTCAATTTCATTCATTAACTGCTCAACCGATGAAATACAAACACGCTCGTCTCCTTCTTCAGTAGACCAAATTGGAATTGGAATTCCCCAATAACGAGAGCGCGATAGGTTCCAATCATTCAAATTCTCTAACCATTTTCCAAAACGACCTGTTCCAGTAGATTCTGGTTTCCAGTTAATTGTATTGTTTAATTCTTGCATTCGTTCCTTCTTCTCACTCGCTTTCACAAACCATGAGTCCAATGGGTAATACAAAACAGGCTTATCCGTTCTCCAACAATGCGGGTAACTGTGCGTGTATTTTTCTACTTTAAATGCTTTGTTTTCAATCTTCAGTTTAATTGCAATCTCTACATCAACTGATTTTTCAGGAGCTTCGCCGTCATTGTAATACTCATTTTTGACATACAGTCCAGCAAATTCACCCATGTGAGATGTAAATTTTCCTTGCAAATCAACCAATGGAACTGGGTTTCCTTTTTCATCCAAGACTAATAATCCTGGAATACCAGCATCAGCAGCAACCTTCGCATCATCCGCTCCAAATGTTGGCGCAGTATGCACGATTCCGGTTCCGTCTTCTGTTGTTACGAAATCACCTGTGATTATTTGAAATGCTTTTTCTACATTCTCATATGGTTGAGCATAAGGCAGCAATTGCTCGTATTTAATCCCAGCTAACTCCTTTCCTAAACATTCACCTACGATGAAGTATGGAATAGCCTTATCACCTTCATTGAAAGCACTTAATTCAGATTCACTTTGAACAGCAAAAAACTTCTTGTCGAACTGTTTCCCAACCAAATTCTTTGCTAAAACCACCTTTATTGGTTCAAACGTATATTGATTAAACGTACTTACCAACACATATTCGATTTTCGGTCCAACTGTCAATGCCGTGTTTGATGGCAATGTCCAAGGTGTTGTGGTCCAAGCCATAAAGTGAATGCCACTATCCAATCCGAAGGGAGTTTGTTGACCATCAACCATTTTAAATTGAGCAACAACCGTTGTATCCGTAACATCTCTATAGCAACCTGGCTGATTCAATTCGTGAGTTGAAAGTCCAGTTCCCGCTTTTGGAGAATACGGTTGAATCGTATATCCTTTGTAGATTAAATTTTTCTCGTACAATTGTCCCAACAACCACCAAACAGATTCCATGTATTTTGGTTCATAGGTAACATACGGATTTTCCATATCTACCCAATAACCCATTTTACGCGTTAAGTCATTCCAAATATCTGTGTAACGCATTACTGCTTCCTTACACGCTTTGTTGTATTCTTCAACAGTAATTTTCGTTCCGATATCTTCCTTTGTAATTCCAAGTTCTTTTTCAACACCAAGTTCAACTGGTAAACCGTGTGTATCCCAGCCCGCTTTACGTTTAACTTGAAAACCTTTTAATGTTTTATAGCGACAAAATATATCTTTAATCGAACGACCCATTGCATGGTGAATTCCTGGCAATCCATTCGCAGAAGGTGGACCTTCAAAGAAAATGAATGGTTTATTTCCTTCACGCGTTTCAATCGATTTTTGAAAAATGGCATTTTTCTCCCAGCTTTCTAATACTCGACTTGCGACATTTGGTAAATCTAAACCTTGGTACGTTGTATAATTTTTGCTCATTCTACTTGGAATTTTGAATTCGCAAAGTTACACAATTTGATTCTAAAATAAGGGTTCTGATATACCTGAATTACAGAACGACAAACGTTAAAAAGTTCTAATGCTAAAATAATCGCTCGTTTTGTTTGTTAACTATCTGTTTATGGCTTAATTTTACTGATACTAAGAGAATATGGGAATTTATACGCCAGGACCATTTTTAGAGCAGATTCAACTGCCCGAAGATCTTCGATCGAAGTTCACTCTAAATGATTTGCCCCAAGTTTCAGATGAATTGCGTCAGTATATAATTGATGTTATTTCTGAAATTGGAAACAGTCATTTTGGAGCGAGTTTAGGAGTTGTTGAAATGACCGTTGCGTTACATTATGTTTTCAATACTCCTATTGATCAATTGGTTTGGGACGTTGGTCACCAAGCATACGGTCACAAAATCCTAACCGGTCGAAGAGAACAGTTTCATACAAATCGATTAAAAGGAGGGATTTCTGGTTTTCCAAAACGATCAGAAAGTGAGTTTGACACGTTTGGGGTTGGTCACTCTTCAACGTCTATTTCTGCTGCACTTGGAATGGCAGTGGCAAATAATTATAAAGGCGAAAAAGACAGGCAACACATTGCAGTAATTGGTGACGGAGCTTTGACCGCTGGAATGGCTTTCGAAGGAATGAATCATGCTGGATATGAAAAAGATGCAAACTTACTAGTTGTATTGAACGACAATTGCATGTCAATTGATCCAAATGTGGGTGCTTTGCGTGATTATTTAACTGATATTACAACCTCACACACGTACAACAAAGTAAAGGATGAAGTTTGGAATTTACTTGGGAAAATTTCCAAGTTCGGACCTGATGCTCAATCTGTAGCTTCAAAAATATCTTCCGCTTTAAAAGGTTCACTTTTGAAGCAAAGTAACTTATTTGAATCGTTGAACTTTCGTTACTTCGGTCCAATTGATGGTCATGATGTAGTTGGAATGGCAAAAATAATGAGCGATTTAAAAGACATTCCTGGACCCAAAATATTACATTGTGTAACACGTAAAGGCGCTGGTTTTAAATTTTCAGAAGAAGGAAATCCAACTCAGTGGCATGCGCCTGGTGTTTTTAATAAAGACACGGGGGAAATTGTGAAGATTGTACCTAAATCTCCCCAACCACCCAAATATCAAGATGTTTTTGGTTATTCCATTGTAGAATTAGCCGAGGAAAATGATAAAATCATGGGTGTTACCCCTGCAATGCCTTCAGGCTGTTCATTGAATATCATGATGGAAGCAATGCCTGACAGAACTTTTGACGTTGGAATTGCAGAGCAACATGCAGTGACATTTTCTGCTGGACTTGCAACTCAAGGTCTTGTTCCTTTCTGTAATATCTATTCTTCTTTCATGCAACGCGCATTTGATCAGGTTCTACATGACGTCGCCTTACAAAATTTGAATGTCGTTTTTTGTTTAGATAGAGGAGGATTAGTTGGAGCTGATGGCGCTACGCACCATGGAGCGTATGACATTGCCTATATGCGTTGTATTCCGAACATGATTGTGAGTGCACCAATGAATGAAAGTGAGTTACGTAATCTAATGTATACTGCACAACTTGAAAACATGGGGCCATTTTCTATACGCTACCCAAGAGGAAATGGCATTCAGACGGAATGGAAAACTGCGTTTCAAAAAATTAAAGTCGGAACAGGTAGAAAAGTCACTTCTGGAAACGATATTGCCATTTTAACCATAGGTCATCCTGGAAATTTTGCTCAAAAAGCGATAGAAGAATTAAAAGAAAGTGGCGCTTCGATTGCGCATTATGACATGCGCTTTGTGAAACCGATTGACGAAATCATGTTGCACGAGGTATTCTCTAAATTCAAGAAAATAATAACAGTTGAAGACGGTTGTTTAATGGGTGGATTTGGTTCTGCCGTTATTGAATTCATGGCTGATCAAAAATATTCAGCCGAAATCGTTCGATTGGGAATTGAAGATAAATACATCCACCATGGAACGCAAGAAGAGTTATGGGAAGACGCTGGATTTGACTCACATGCAATTGTCAAGACAGTAAAAGAAATGTTGCAACTTCAAACCGTAATCGCAACCAAAACCGTTAATCTATAATACCAATATTAACTAATAATTAATTAGCTAATCGTTAAAAATGTGCATTTTATCGCGTTTTTTTATTAGTTTGCAGAAGATAAACTAATATTATCTTACGCGTTGCAGATGAATAAACCTGAATTAGAAACTGATAAAGTCCATATTACATTATTGGATAATTCCGTTTTCAGAATACTCGTAAAGGAGGATGCAAAACTGGATGTGAATGATTTAGATAGGAATTATTTCTTTTATTTAGAACACAAAACCGAACCAAAAGCGCTTTTCTTAATTGTTTTTGAAAAGGGCGCAACGACTGAAAAAGGAGCAACTGAGAAGTTTTTCGAAAAAGGGCGCATGAAGATTAAAAGAAAAGAAGCAATAGTTGTTTCGACACTTCCTCATCGTATAATGGCGAATTTATACGTCGGATTAACTAAGCGTAGTCATCCAACCAAGATTTTTTCTAATGAAGACGATGCGATAAAGTGGCTCAAGGAATAAATGTGTTTTTTATCGCCAATTAGAATTTGTTCACGCTCTATAAATAATTTCTTAATAATTTCTTAATCGTACTATTAACAGAAAAACCCCTGTTTTTGCATAGATTGGCTAAATTATTAAATAATAGTTCGGCGATTTTATAGTATGAGTATCCCTACGTTTGAATCGGACAAAGTCCATATTACCTTATTAGACAACTCAATATTTAGAGTTCTCGTAAAAGAAAATGTCCAATTAGAATTGCATGATTTAGATGCCAACTATTTCTTTTTTAAGGAGAACATTCCTTCTGAAAAAGTTTCCTTTCTAATTGTTTATCAAAAAGGTTCTACTCTTGTGAAAAGGCTTACAGATAAGTATAAAGAGAACGGACCGATTAACACTACCCATAAAGAGGCCCTCGTAATACCACAGTTTTGGGCGCGAATTACTTCTAAATTGTATACACACTTTTCAAAGCCTAATCATCCAACAAAAGTTTTTTCAAGTGAAGTTGATGCTTTAAATTGGTTAAAGAAGTAGTCAAATTCTTCAGTCGATAGGATAGTTTTGATAACATATCGGTCTCAACCAACGAAAAATACTATCTGAGCCAACTGCCGTAAACCGCGAATCCGTTGAAGCTGGATAAGGTCCACCATGATTCATTTTTTGACTGACTTCAACACCTGTTGGAACGCCATTAAAGATTAATCGTCCTACTCGGTATTGAAAATTTTCGATTAATTCAGAATAGCTTTCTAATTCTGCTTCATCAACCAGAAGCGTGCCTGTCAATTGACCTTCCAAATTTTCAATTATTGTTTCCAATTCAGATCGATTTTTACATTTTACAATAATTGCAAAAGAGCCAAATACTTCTTCATGTAGTTTTTTATTATTTAGAAATGTATTCCCGTCTGTCGTTAAAATAGTTGGTTCAGAGTAAATGGATTTATTAGCCAATTTATCTGATAAAACGATTGTTGACTTTTGTTCATACATCATCGTTTTTTGAGCAATAAATGAATCTTTTATGGATTGCCCTAACATGAGCTCATTGTCTTTTTTTTCAATTTTTTCAGTCAATATTTGCGAAAAAACATCCAATTCAGGTGAATTCACAGCCAAAATCAACCCGGGACTTGTGCAAAACTGTCCTGCACTTTGAAGTATCGAATCTGCAATTTTTTCAGCCCAAAACTCTGCCTTATCACTCAATGTTTTTTCAGAAATAACTATGGGATTAGTACTACCCATCTCTGCAAAAACAGGAATCGGCTCAGGTCTAGAATTGGCTAAATCGAAAAGAGCTCGTCCACCTATTAGGCTGCCAGTAAACCCAACTGCTTTCACCAATTCATGCTGCACCAATTGAACTCCAACTCGATGGTCTTCACAATTTAAATTTGAAAAAACGCCATCTGGCATTCCATTAGAAATACTGGCTTTAATAACTGCCGAAGCAACTAACTCTCCCGTTCCTGCATGCATTGGATGACTTTTAACAATAACCGGACAACCTGCTGCCAATGCGCTAGCTGTGTCTCCACCCGCTGTTGAATAAGCAAAGGGGAAATTACTCGCTCCAAATACAACTACTGGACCCAATGGAATTAATTTTTTCTTTAATAATTCCGCACACTCAGAATCAACTTCAAAAATAGAACCCGTCTCTCTCAAAAACACTGCAAAAGATCTCAATTGAAACAGTGTTCTTGTTCTTTCAGCAATTGCTCTATTTTCAGGCAAACCTGATTCAAGCATATATACTTCAATTAACTTATCCCCCAAAATTTCAATTTCATCGGCTATCGCTTCCAAAAAAAACGCACGTTGAGAAGGAGTTGTTTTTCTATATTGCTTAAAAGCTAGCCATGCCTTTTCGGCGGACAAATTCACTTCAGATTCCGTTGCTTCAGTAAAAATCCAAGGATTAAATTCGCTTAATCTTGGGCTAAATGTTCTAAATTGTTTCGCGCCAAGAGCGCCTAAATCAAAACCAACAAAATTTCTTCCAGTAATCATTTTAACCCGTTTTATGCAAATCAATTCTGCCAAGTATGTTATCTATTTAGCTAAAATACAAATTATAGAAATGATGGTTTTAACACTATTTGATATTGCTTTTATTAATACTGAAAAATTTCTACTTATTTTACACTCCAAAAACTAAACTACATGTCGACGAACAATTTGAAAAAAACCAATTACAGTGCACTAATAACCTTAACCACAGTATTTTTCTTTTGGGGATTTGTTGCTGCTTCAAATACCATATTAATTGGTCTATTCAAGGATAAATTCGACCTGCAGCAATGGCAATCACAATTAGTAGAATTTGCATTTTACACTGCTTATTTTGTAGGGTCTCTCCTTTACTTTTTAAAATCATCTTTTGGATCGGACCCGTTACAAAAATATGGCGCTAAAAAAGGACTAGTAGGAGGATTAATAATTTCGGCATTTGGAGCAATTGGATTTATTCCTGCGGCAGAATTAGGTTCGTTTTGGTTAATGTTAACATCACTATTTGTTGTTGGTTTAGGCTTCTCTTTGTTGCAAATTGTAGCAAATCCATATGTTATAGCACTTGGTGACGCTAAAACAGGTGCACACCGTGTAAGTTTAGCTGGAGGTGTAAATAGTATTGGAACGATGTTAGGTCCAATCATTTTTAATTCCCTGATTTTTGGGAAAATTTCCGGAGCAGAATCTGATTCTGTAACAATTGCCAGCGTTGAACTTCCTTATATCATTTTAGCAATAAGTTTTGTCGTTTTGGCTTTTATTTTGTCGCGCGCAAAATTACCAAATTTGAATTCCGATAAAAGTGCAGAAAGTATAGAAGAATCTTCATCTAGCGCGCGTAAATCCGTTTTTCATTATCCACAACTGGTGCTTGGAATGATTGCGATTTTCGTATATGTTGGTGTTGAAGTATCGATTCAAAGTAATTTACCAACACTCATGCAACAACCTAACATTCTAGGGTTGAAACCAGCGGAAACCGCCCACTATATTTCATTGTATTGGGGTTCATTAATGATTGGACGATGGCTACAAAGTATTGGTGTTTTCACTATTTCAGGAACTAAAAAGATTATTACGCAATTTATTGTTGGTTTTGCCGCTTTCGCCCTGATCATAGCCTCCAACTGGATAATGGGCACAGAAGTCACGAATTTCTTTGACTACTGGCCATTTGTTATATTACTTATTCTAACACTTATCGCAACACGTGACAAAACAGGAATAACACTAATTGTGTTTAGTCTTTTAGGTGTAATTATGATGTTATTGGGAATGTTTTCTGAAGGTCCAATGGCTGTTTTCTTCTTTGTAAGCGGTGGTCTTTTTTGCTCAATTATGTGGCCATGTATTTTTTCACTTTCAATTGCAGGACTTGGGAATCATACAACAAAAGGTTCCTCCTTATTAATAATGATGATTTTCGGTGGAGCAATTATACCTCCACTTCAAGGGTTTATTGGAGATTTAATTGGAATTCACAACTCGTATATTGTGGCGGTTATTTGCTTTGCATACCTCGCCTTTTTCGGCTGGTACGTCAAAAAAATACTGAATCAACAAGGAGTAGAAATCGACTAAGTTATTTCTTTGCTTTCAAAGGCTCCGATTGTACCATTTTACCAACAGCGCATCCATCACATTTCGTTTTCTTTGAAAAAAAGCGTAGGTAAAACTCCCTTCCTAAATAGAAGGTTGCTGTTGCTAGAATGACTATAACTATGATTTCTTGCATTACGCTAATATCAAATATGTTACAAAAGCACCGAGGTACGCCAAAACACCCATATATCCCATTTGAATTAATGGCCACTTCCAGCTTTTTGTCTCCCGCTTAACAACAGCCAAAGTTGCCATACATTGCATAGCAAAAACATAAAAAATCATCAAACTTACACCAGTCGCGAGTGTATAAACAGGCGTTCCATCCTCTCGTTTTGCATTGCGCATTTTATCTAACAACGATCGACTCGTTTCGCTATCGTCACCAACAGCATAAATAGTTGCCATAGAACCTACAAACACTTCTCGAGCAGCAAAGGACGTAATCAATGAAATACCAATTTTCCAATCGTACCCCAAAGGTGCTATCACCGGTTCAATTCCTTTTCCTAAAATTCCAATGTAGGAGTTTTCCAATTTCGCTGCTGCCACATTTTGGTTGATTTCTTCCTCTGAAAGTCCTTGTTCAATTCCATTTTCTTGAGCAACAACACTTGCTTTTTCCATGTTTTCGGATGGACCAAATGTTGCCAGACCCCATAAGACAATTGAAATAGCTAAAATTATTTTACCTGCATCCCAAACAAATACTTTTACTTTTTCCCAAACCGTAAGTCCAACATTTTGCCATTTCGGAAATTTATATGATGGCATTTCCAATAACAGAAAACCTCTTTCTTTAGTTTTCATAAGGAATTTTAAAATGATAGCTATTAATAAGGCACTAATCGTTCCTAAAGCATACAAGCCAAATAACACTAATCCTTGAATATTAATAAATCCAAACACTGTTTCATTTGGAATGACCAAGGCGATAAGCAATGTATATACAGGAATTCGAGCGCTACAACTCATCAAAGGAGCAACCATAATCGTTATCATCCGTTCTTTCCAATCAGCAATGGTTCTAGCGGACATTACACCTGGAATGGCACAAGCAACACTTGACATTAATGGAACGACACTTTTTCCATTTAATCCAAATGGGCGCATTAATCGATCCATTATGAACACTACTCGCGATAAATAACCAGTTTCTTCCAAAATTGAAATGAAAAAGAAGAGCAAGGCTATTTGGGGTATGAAAATAACTACACCTCCAATACCGGGAATAATTCCTTGTGTGATTAAATCTGATAAATAAACTTCGGGCATTGCACTACTCATCCATGTACTTAAAGAGGAGAATGTTCCATCAATTAAATCCATCGGAATAGACGCAAAAACGTATACAAATTGAAAGACAATCAACAACACCAATGCAAAAAACACATATCCGAAAATAGGATGAACTAAAACTTTATCAATTCCTCTTGTTTTTGGGGTAATGCGGTCAGTAGTTTTTTCAAATTTTTGTTTTGAATCTCTTATTTTTTTAAATCTTTCCTTCGTTTCTAATTCTTGAGATTCTACATCATCAATTTCAGAGATTGGCGTCTTTTGAAGAAAACAATCTCCTGATCGTGAAGGTAATTCTGCTAAAACATCCAGAATGATTTGTTTCCCAAACTTCACTCTTGCATTCGACTCAACTATTTTTGCTTCTGGAAATAACGTTTGCAATGCATCAACATCGTATTCAATATTCTTACGTTTTGCTAAATCAGTCATGTTTAGCACCATCAACGTAGGAAATTGAAGATCATAAATCTGAGAAAACAACAATAAATTACGTTCTAAATTGGATGTATCTAGAACCACAATTACAGCATCTGGATAATTAACACCCTCTTTGTTTGAAATACTTTTATAAACAACTTCTTCGTCCTTGGAACGAGGATAAATACTGTAAGTTCCGGGAAAATCAATTAGTTCATGGGCTGTTTCACCAACGATGATTTTACCTACCTTTTTGTCTACCGTTACGCCAGGGAAATTCCCTACATGTTGACGAAGACCTGTAAGCATATTAAAGACCGTACTTTTGCCCGTATTCGGGTTTCCGAGTAAAGCAATCTTCACGACTGAATTGGATTTAACGATTCCACTTCCACCATTTGTGCTTCATCTTTTCGCAAGGACAAAACATATCCTTCTACATCAATTGCGATAGGCCCACCAAATGGTGCACGATACAAAACTTGAATTCGCTTACCTAAGGTCAAACCCATTTCTATCAGCTTCACTTTTAGCGAAGACTCCAAGATTTCACGGACAGTAACAAATTCTCCGTTTTTGATATGTGAGAGCGAACTTTTCATTATTTAGAATGATTACAAATATAGAATTACTCCATGGAAGTTCGAATACCGCAAAAAGGGTATTGTTAGAAAATATGTGCCCTATCAAATTTAAAATCTACGGCATATCACGTATTTTGTGCAAACATTACCTATTATATATTTGTCTTGGTAAAATTTGATCAAAACCATCGTCATGAAAACATACACTCCTTTAAGCAAACTAATTCTCATTCTCTTTCTTTTTCTGGCTTCAAATGCTGATTCACAAGTTCTTGACACATTAGATGGAGTGACAAAAATGACTACTGACGGACATTAAGTAATTCATAAAGGGTACAACCTAGAATATGTTTCAAATGCCGTAATTCTTACAAACTTGAAGGACGAATTTATCCATAGAGCCTATTCCATTTCGCCAATCTCATTTATTGAGTACAACTTTGATGAAAATTTTGAATTTTATGACCCAGTCGAAGTTCAAACCGAAATCACTGATTATGTAAAGGTCGTTGAAAATTTTGGAAGTTACTTGTATAGGGTTTCGACACGAAGTGTATTATCGCCAATTTTAGATGTAGACGCTACCTACGAAGTAGCAACGTTCGACACAAGTTATAACGGAATACAAAATGTTACTATAATTTACACTTCTAAAAGGAAACAAGGTTTTTTCTCGTCTGACACAGGTGAGTTCAGCGATGCGAAATATATAAACATTTATATTTCTCCAGAAAAAACACATGGTGTCGCAAAGCTGTATTGAGACGAAAGTAAATACGTTGTAATTAATTTGCGTGACCCAAATCAAATAATCGCGAGCGCTGAAGAAATTATTCCATCCAATGAAATTGTCGAGCCGATTGCCACAGACTATTGGAACGAAGAATATAAAGATAGCCTGCTCTTTACTTCAGAATTTTTTATGCTAAGAGATGGCAATCAATATGGTATCCTATCGAATGATCTATACTTCTATATTTCGCCACAATTCGAGTCTATTTCACAAAGTACTTTCTCTGAATCACTTTTGTTGGTTTCAAAAAACGGTCTTTACGGTTATATTGATTTGAATCACCGGAATATTCTTAAACCTAGTTTTGCAACAATACCAGATGTTAGCTTTTCCGAGCAATTTCCTTATTTATTTGCCTATATAGCCGGAAGTGACACTAAGACAGGAATGGATGGAAACCTTTATCCAATCGATTATTACTCTCAATACATTGGAATAAAAGATGAAGAAAATGACTCACAGTATGCAGAATGGGGAATAAAATTTTGTAATATTAATGTAGCTCTTCTAAAATTTATTTCAAATCCTGAAATGTCCTTCCTTGAAAACGATTTTGACATGTATGGATATTACACGTTTTCCCATAAAAAGAAATATGGTATATCGAACAAATTTGGAGAAATGCTAGTTCCACCAAATTACAGCAGAATTGATGATGCATTCTATTTTGAAGGAAAATCAGAAATGATCCTTCAATCGGTTAGTTTAAGGACAGGAAAAAAGACAGGGTTGTAGCTTCCTAAAAACAATCGAATTATTGAACCTCTTTATGATTGGTTATCTCCAACGTATTCATTTCAACATGGCGATTTTAAAGGTTGGGTTATCAACCAAAAAGGAAAAAAGGGATTCATGACTCCCGAAGGTGATGTCGTACTTTCATGCAGTTTTAAACACCTCGATTTAGCGGAATTAAGTGTCAATAGACGCAGTCCATTGATTGACCTCAAAACAACGAAAGGCTTGCTCGGCATAGCCAATACGCAGGGTGACATAATTATTGAACCCATTTATGAAACACTTGAGTTTTTTGAATTGAATCAAAATGATTCGAGTTGGGTGTTTTTTTCAGGTTGGAGCGAAAAGAAAAATTTCTTAGGAGTCATTGGTTCGGAAGATATTGTTGAAATTCAAGACTACGAAGAATTTACACTCGGTGAAGAATTTTTATATCGTGTACACTGTATTTTAGATTTTAGAAATGAAAAATACGGTCTACTTGCGCCTAACAACGAAGAGATTTTTCCTTTTGAATTTGAAAGTATAATGATCGATAATCATTTTTCTCTTACAAATTATACAGTCGTTGTAGGCTAAAAGATGAGAAAGCATACCCGCTAATATATAGCAATGTATTAAACAGATGGATGACTACAGAATTAATAGGGTATGATTATGTCTTAAAAGGCAAAGGATATAAATTGGTAGATGAAGTACAAGTTGCTATCGATTTATTTACTGGTCGGCAGCTATGACCTTAAAAATTAAGTGTTTTCATCTCATAATATTGTAGTGAAAGTGTTTCCTGTATTTTGAAAGAAGTGCATTGGACCAATTAATTTATTGATTTGCCTTTTTCAAGAATATTCGTATCATTGCAGGACAATATAGCAATGGCTCAATCGCTTTTGGACTGGTCGGGTATAAACAGGATAATCGTCTTTTACAGTTAAAAAAAGGCCAATTCAAAGAATGACATAAACCTAAATGGAGACTAAAAGAATCTATTTCAAAAATCTCGATATTATTCGACTTGCAGCAGCAATGAGTGTGGTTTTTGCCCATGGATTTGATGCCTGGAAAGTATATTTTATTGAATATCGCTTCTCCAAAGAATATGTAGCCGATTATTTTAGTGGAAGCTTTTTATATTTCGAACGTTTTTTTGGAAATCTTGGAATTGGAGTGGAAGTATTCTTTTTTATCAGTGGTTTCCTGATAACCTACATTTTATTGGTTGAAAAAGAACGTACTGGTAGCATTTCTTTTTGGCGGTTTTTTGTGCGTCGCTCGCTTCGAATTTGGCCTTTGTACTTTCTATTGGTCGCACTTGGTCCGATAATCTCTGATTGGATGCATTATGGAAATCCTGATTACTTATCCATTTGTTTCTTTTACGCAAATTTTGAAGTGATCCAATCGGGCCAATGGCAATTTCCATTTGCTCATTATTGGTCAATAGCTTTGGAAGAACAATATTATCTAGTGTGGCCGCCAATTATGGCACTGCTTAAAAAGAAACACTTGCCATATATCATGGTGGCACTAATAATAGTCAGTATTGCTTCACGCATTTACTTCTTCTATTTTTCACAGAACACCTATTTTAATTTGTATCTCAATACGCTTTCCCGCATGGATACCCTTCTTATTGGTGGTTTAATTGCCTTCAAGTATCACGCTAAACCGTTCCAATTTTCTCTCCCAAAAGGAGTAAATTTACTTTTACTGCTAAGTTTACTTGGTAGTTTTTGTTTCATTGATTACAACGACTGGAGTTCTATCTTTCTTGTAGTTTTCAAAAAGTACCTTTACCTACTAATCTTCGGGTTGATTATTTTCGATTATTTGTTCAATCCGAAATATGCCAAATCCAATTTCATAAAGCGTCCATTAACTTACTTAGGTAAAATTTCATATGGTATATACATGTACCACAATATTCTTGTAATCATTGTAATTAAGGAAATTCTCTTGAACAACAAACTGTTCTCTGGAGTTACATTTACAATCGTTTACCTATCTTCTGTAATAGTAATTTCTATTATCAGTTTTGAATTGTATGAAAAATGGTTTTTACGACTTAAAGAACGGTTTTCAGTTGTACAAACCCGAAAGTTTTAATAGCTTTTGAAGTGCATTAGCAGCGTTTAGATAAAGAATTCTGATTTCTTCAGAAATACAATCTCACTTACTTCTGCTTAACAATCAAACGAGCCGTTTCACGTGTTTTTTGTTGTAAAATGATGTCTTTATCAGTTGTAACACGATCAAGCGTCTCTTGGTCGTAATGACGAACTGTAACCAATTCTAACCCTTGGTTATACCTCACCTTATATGTGTCTTCAAACAAATTCTGAATTTCTTCAATGTTTACTTTTTCTTCATCCAATAAAATTGAAAAATTAAGTGCCGAGTTTTGCATCAAATTAATCTTAGCGTCTGCAGTTGCTAAACGACTAAAAATGTCGCTTAGATTTTTCTCTACAATAAAAGAAAAATCTTTTGGTGTAAAAGAAAACAATACCTGATTCATCTTAAAGATAAAAGATGGTATAAGGTGATCTTCTGAAGTGGACGATTGAATTACAGTACCCGATGCGTGCGGCTCAATAAACGACTTCACGTATAACGGAATATTCTTGTTTTGAAGAGGCTTTAACGTTTTTGGGTGAATAACAGAAGCTCCATAATAAGAAAGTTCAATTGCTTCGTGAAATGAAATACTATTTAATTTAATTGTATTGTCAAACCATTTTGGATCAGCGTTGAGCATACCAGGAACATCTTTCCAAATAGTAACGCTTTCTGCATCACAACAAAAGGCCATTATGCCTGCCGTATAATCTGATCCTTCACGCCCTAAGGTGGTAGTTAAGCCCTCTGAAGTATGCCCAATAAACCCTTGAACCACTTGTACATCACAATTCTCAAATTCAGGAAGAAAATTTTCTTTAAATAAACCTTCGGTTTTGTTCCAATCTACTTCTCCCTCTCTATATTTATTGTTGGTGCGAATAAGTAATCGTGCATCTGCCCATGCTGATGGAATATTGCATTCATTTAAATAGGCACTAACAATTTTTGTTGAAATCACCTCTCCCAATGATACAATTTGATCGTATTCATAATTATAATTGTCAGGAATTCGCGCATTATACATGTTGGAAAGTTGCTCGAATTCGGTTGTTATCTCACTAAAAATAGAATGATTCTTATTTGTGAACAACTCAGAAATAATTTCAATATGAAAGTCTTTTCGTTCAGCAACCAATTCATCGAAATTTGATTTTTTTCTATTATAAAGAGCATCGACAATTAATTCTAGAGCATTGGTAGTTTTTCCCATTGCAGAAACAACAACACCAATTTTATCACCCTTAAAAAGCGATATTATTTCAGCGACATTTCGAACAGCTGCGGCATCCTTTACAGATGCTCCACCAAATTTAAAAACCTTCATGAAACTAATTTTGGCAAAAATATAAATAAACCCTGATTAAGAATAACACAATACGTTAATAAATCAACAACTGTTCTTAGCTTAAACGATCGGCAAGAATTCTCATTTCAATTACTGGAGAAATTTTCTCGTATATAATATTGTACACTGCTTCAACAATGGGCATTTCAACTTCAAACTTACTTTTGATTTCCATTACACTTTTTGTCGCATAATATCCTTCGGCGATCATATCCATTTCAAGTTGGGCGGTTTTCACAGAATACCCCTTCCCAATCATATATCCAAATGAACGATTACGTGAAAATTTAGAATAGGCCGTTACCAACAAATCCCCTAGATATGCCGAAGATTTCACATCTCGGTGAATTGGGCTCATTTCATCAATTAAATTCTCAATTTCTTGAATTGCATTTGAAACTAATACCGATTGGAAATTATCTCCATAACCTAAACCTGCGCAAATACCAGAGGCAATAGCATATACGTTTTTGAGTACAGCTGAAATTTCAGTGCCGAACAAATCGTCTGATACGGTTGTCTTAATATAACGACATGCCAACAATTCAGCCATTTCTTCAGACACCTCATCATCCTGACAAGCAATTGTTAAATACGAAAGTCGCTCCATTGCTACCTCTTCGGCGTGACAAGGACCACAAATAATCCCAATGTTATCGTAAGGCGTACCAAAAGTTTTATGAATAAATCGCGCCGGGATAGCGTTGTATTCTGGAATAATTCCTTTAACAGCGGAAAAAACAATTTTATCTGCAAGTAGCTCTTTTGGAAAATTTTCAAATAATTTATTTAAAAAAGCAGAAGGCGTAGCGATAATAACAATGTCAGCAGGACGAATAATTTCAACTAAATCAGAACTTACATTGATCTTGTTCAAATCAAACTCAATCGATTGTAAATAGTTAGGGTTGTGACGGAACTTTAAAATATGACCAACCGCCCCTTCATTTCGCATGAACCAGTTTACAGAATTCAAATTATTGCAAAGAATTTTAACCAAGGCCGTAGCCCAGCTTCCTCCACCAATAACCGCTATTTTTTTTTGTGCTTCCATTTATATCTCGAATAACAAAGGTATTATTTATTCTTAAATGGAGATAACATCACTTTTAAATCAAGAAAAAAGGCCGTTAGAAACTAACGGCCTTTTTCGAACTAATCATTCTAATTATTGCTTCACAACATTATACACGCTTGAGCCAATTTGACTTTCTACTTGTACATGATACATTCCAGCACTTAGGCTTTCAATGTTTAATTGATATGTTTGTCCCGCTGGATTGTTAATCACTTTTAATAGTTTCCCTTTGGAATCTGTCAATCGAATAGCATTTAATTCTCCTTTCCAGTCAATTTTAACAAAATCAGCTGCAGGATTTGGATAAATTAAAACTGCGTTTCCATTTAACTCCTCGACACTTGTAAAATCAACCAATTCACAATTCGATGATTCTGAGCAACTTCCTATTGTCACAACAACCGCGTAATTTCCAATTATTTCAGTTGGAACATATGTTTGCTGCGTGGCACCAGGAATATCTGTATTCCCATTATCACAATCCACCCATTGATATTGAGCACCTGTTTGATTTGACACGAGGGAGTTGCCATTATTCGTCACTGTAGCATCAATTCCTTGAACGGTCACGGTTATCGAACCGCATGGTCCTGCCACAACGCATCCTCCTTCTCCGCGAACAAAATAAGTTGTTGTTGTTGTTGGATTTTGAACGATTGATGTTCCTGTTCCAACCTGTGTTCCTCCGCAAGAGCCAGTATACCACACCCAATCAGTTGCATCATTTAAAGTCCCTGTCGCTAGAGTTAATGTTGTTGTCTCACCTTCACATACCGTTGCAGGACCTCCCAAAATTGGAACGGTTGGGTCTGCACAAGGCGTTACGGCCGCTAAACACAACTCCAAAGACCATCCATTTAGTGAACCACCATCTTGGTTGAACGCATCAGAAATCGTTAATGTCCATGTTCCTAACGCATCTTCTCCATTAAAATCAGATAAACTTCCATTTGGTTGGTAGGTTCCTCCTCCAACTGGTGGACAAGGTAAAGCTCCTGGAGCTGCGTCATCATCGAAATTTACATCAAAATTATTTTCGTCATTGCATATAGCATCCCACAGCACAACTGATGTTCCTTGCGGGCTTTCTAATGTAACTGTTAAGTCATTTATCCAAGAATGTGTTCCAATTAAGTCAACAACATTGATGTCGTTTATTGTTCCAGCAGTTACCACATCAATTGTTGAAGTTATCGTTGGTGTTCCTGATGCTGAAATAGCCACAGGCACATCTGTTGATGAAACTATGAAGCAAGACCCTGTTGTGAAGTCGAATGTAGCAGACCATGGAGATGTTCCACAACCTGTAACTGCTCTTACTCTCCAATAATAAGTTGTTGAACTTGCCAATATCGAAGAAGAAAAAGAATTTGTTACTAACCCTGTTCCTTGATCTACAATAGCAGTAAATCCAGCATCAGAAGCAATGTCAATTTCATATGTTACACCTGATCCGACAGCTGCATTCCATGCAAAATCAGTCGGAACAGCAACTCCAGTAGAACTGTTTGCAGGAGAAGTCTGCGTGAGTGCAGCGGGCGTGCCACTTGCGATGTTTAGCGTGACATCAATGTTTTTGGTTCCCGATGTACTTACTCCCGTAACTGTTAATGTGTATGACCCTGGTGCAGCAGCACCCGTATTGGAAATAACCAATTGTGTTGAACCAACTGGTGTTACCGGGTTAGTTGTAAAGTTGGACGTTGCACCAGCTGGCACGCCAGAAACAGATAATGTAACTGGATCAGAATATCCGCCAATTTGTCCTATTTCAAGATCAAAAGTAGCATCCGAAGGTTGACAGATATCAACTGTAGCATTAGTAGCAGTTAATGTATAGTCAAAAGATGCCGCGGTTATTGTGAAGTTATTATTTGAAATATCAAAGAAGGTACCCGTGGAAGAAATGACCATCACTCGTGCAGTTGTTGTTGCGGTATTTGGAACAGTAATCGCTTGAGAACCATCATTAGGAACTCCTGAAGCTAATACGGTAGGATATGTTGCTCCGCCATCTGTTGACAACAATATATCTACTGAGGTACATGAAACGGGCGCATTGTTTGTATTTGCAACATCCCATGTTACTGTTTCAGTTGTAGCACCAGCCCAGACAATTCCTGTCGCAGATGGGTAAGTTACAATAAACGGTCCCGACGCTGCATGCGTTGTCAGTGTGACATCTTCATGATCATTACAACCACCGCCGATTGCGTTGTCTCTAATCGTAACTCTAAAATTCATTGTACGACTAACCGAAGGTAGAACTTCCCATGTGAATGGCCCTCCCGCTGCTAACGCAGTTAAATTAGGGAAATATCGCGTTGGCTCAGGTACAGAGGAATTACTTCTGAAATTTGGTCCTGTAGTCGATGTAGCAACTGGTGGTTGTGTGCTCACATTGTTATTCATTTGTTCCCAGTTGTATGAAATTGGATCACCATCAGCATCTGTAGCGATTGCCGTTAAAGCAAATGGCGTATTTGCTGGTACCGTTATGTTTCCATTTGTCGATAATATTACTGGAGCTGAATTAGATAAAGGAGTTAATACTTCACACGTATGTCCACCACTTAATATTTCGATACTTATCTCTTCCAAACTCACCCCATGAAAATGGTCATCACTATTACTCTGAACATTCGGCGCACAAATACCGGCATAACCCATTATAGTAGAAGCACTGCCTGGTTCCATTGCTGTTGCATTGTTTCTATTACAATTGTTATTTTGCGTGTGATTGGCACCAAATTGATGTCCCATTTCGTGCGCTACATAATCGATATCAAAAGGATCTCCAATTGGCGCCCCACTACCTGTTACTCCTCTGGCTTTGTTTCCATTGCTACAAACAACACCTAGTCCGGCCAATCCACCTGAATTCGTTCCAAATACGTGACCGATATCGTAATTTGCACTTCCAATTTGTGTGTCCACGTTCGTCTGGTTCTGATTAATCATTGTTCCCGGTGTACCGTTAGTATAAGGATCCGAACCGGCATTCGTGTAAATAATAAGGTTATTATTTCCAACGATAATCATACGAATAGCCATGTCTTTTTCATAAACGCCGTTCACACGATTCATTGTCGTAACTTGAGCACTTTGAGCCAAACCAACTGTGCCTCCATGAAATGTAGTGTATTCACCAGTTGCCGCAACGGCCAATCTGTAGGTTCTTAATTCACAAGTCCCAAAACTTTTAACTGTCCCAGAAGTTGGAGATTTAATTTTTTTCAAGTGTTCAAGCTCACTATTAAATCCGCATTCCTTTGACTTACTAGTAATGAAATCTGTTTTCTTATAAACGATGTAATAATCCTTATTTCCACTTATGAACGGATCAATAAAGATAGTGCTTTCACCATCTCTCATAATCATTGCATGCAACCCTTGCTCTGTGATGTCCCATTTTACCGTCTCTTTACCGTCCACGCTTTTTGCGTTATAGGTTTTAATATTTGGAAACTTTGCCGCTAGTGCCGGTTCCATCATTTCATATTCAACAGTTGTATAAGTATGGAGCGTTCCGTCTGGATGAGGAAATTGGATCTGTCCTTGAAAGCCGTTTTCCAAATCATTTTCCTTGGCAACTCCTTGCAACTGAGTTCTAATGGATTCAACATCGATTTGATAAACTTTATATGAACTTGCTTGGATTTGTGCCGTACCAACAAAACTGGCTAACGAATTGTCAATTTCCTGATTCGTATAATTTATCTTTTTAAATGATTGTGCGTGCCCCAAAAAGGAAGCACACATAAGAACAAATAAAATACTTTGAGAGATAAGTTTAATCATCATTTATAGTTTTAGTTTCATTAAAAATAAGCCTTTTTTCAAATTTTCTTGCTATTTACCCCCTTTTATAATTTTTGCAAACTTGAAATCCTGATAAAAATCATATTCTATAGAAATGCTTATCATATTTCATTCGGTATCAATGATTCAACTTTGTAGATATACAAAAACTATAAATCATGGAAAATCAAATTAACCCACAATCAAGAATGGAGGCATTGGAATTTAACCGTTTTGGCATAATTTCTATTGTCTTGTTAATAGTAGGATGCCTTGGTGGACTCACTGTTGGATTTGGAGCTGTAAAAGAAGTTTGGTCATTAACCTTAATTGTAATACCGACAATGGTCACATTATCTCTTTTAATTGCAGTTTCTCCAATGAAGTATATTATGACTTCAGCTGTTATTGCAATCGTAATCGATTTATTAATGATTACATATTTAGCTTTGTAAGAAAGGAATTTCAATCCTAAACACTGTTCCTGAACCTTCTAACGATTCAAAATCTATCGTTCCGTTATGGTTTTCAATTATTTGTTTAACCATTGCCAGTCCCAATCCTGTACCATTACTTTTTGTAGTGAAATAAGGAACAAAGATTTTGAATCGTTTACTCTCGTCTATTCCTACTCCATTGTCCCGAATTGATATTTGGGCCATTTCCTTTTGTTTCAGGATGCTAATTTCCACTTTGCCATTTCTATCAGCAGGAATCGCTTGAAGTGCATTTTTAATCAAATTATTAAATACCCGCACGAATTGATCCTTATCACCATTAATATAAAGTTCATCAAATTCAGTTTCAATAGAAATTTTTGACCCATCGATATCCGCAAACAACTCTTTTACACCATTAATCAACTGAATTAATTCTACTTTTTCATTATTTGGATTAGGCATTTTCGCAAAAGTTGAAAATTCATTTGCAATTTTTGTAAGTGCATCAATCTGTTCAATAACGGAATGCGCTACTCTTTTCAATTTGTCTTCGCTATTTGGGTCCTCTGGGTTATAAGAACGCAGCAACTGCTGAATACTTAATTTCATGGGTGTCAATGGATTCTTGATTTCATGAGCGACCTGTTTGGCCATTTCTCGCCATGCCATTTCTCGCTCATTTTTCGCCAATTGTTGTGCCGCAAATTCTAGCTCTTCTAGCTTTTTATTGTAATCTTTTACTAGTGCTCCAATTTCGTCTTCCTTATCGTATTCGATTTGTTCATTATGTTTACCAAATTTCACCTTGGAAAAACTTGTTTGAAGTATACGCAAAGGAGCAGTTAACCAATTCGAAATGAAAATGGCTAGAATAATTGAAATAGCAAGTAGCAGAATGAACACATTAATAATGGCCACTAGAAACTTTTGAATTTGATTCTCAAATTCTCTTTGTTGTCCAAAATGCTGGAGATTGATGTAGCCCAATAACTTATTCTTGGCATTATAAATCGGCTGATATGCAGATGAATAATTCAATTGACCAATTTTTTCGGTTTGAATAAATTCACTTTGCTTGAAGAATCTTACATTTTTGTACGCAATTGGATTCATTTGTTCACTCAACAATCCGACATTGAATACTTTAGGACGAGAGGAGGCTAATAAATAACCATCAACGTCATACATATTGATGTCCGTAAAAAACACCTTTGCAAAGTTTTGTAAAAGCAATTGCATTGAGTTTCCGTTTTCCACAATTGACAATTTATTTACGTTATTCAATTTTGATTTCAACTCTGTTTCTACTGAATTCAATTTTTCACGTATCACATCATCTGTAAATTCGTTGTATTGATTACTCACAAAAATACCACTACCCCAACCAAATGCCAATAGAGAAATAAACACCAATGAAATGAATACCACTTGAATTTTCAATGCTAAAGTTAACGTCGAACTAAATCCTTTCGTCGAATTAAGTCGAAAAAGAAGAGGTAGTAGAAGTAATCCGAAAAAAGAAAAGAGGTACGAAAATGATGTAATAAAATCTAAAAAAGTGCTGTTTTTAACCGATAAAACAACACTGTTATTATCTGATTTTTTAATTACAAAATGATTATACCCTCTATAATCAAAATACCCTTTTTCGTTAATTCGTTTCGGAACCATTACATTGTTAAAGGATGGATATTTGAAACTCCCATATTTCGTAATCAATCTACCATTATGGTATTTACCTATGGAATATGATTCAAGCGATTCCAAAACGTTCGCCTTTGAGGAAATCAGTAATCTAGGAAAGCCTATTTCCTCCGGAATTTTCTTTGATTTTAGTGTGCAAAATAAAATTGCAGGAACAGAATCTTTACTAAAGATCTCTTGACGAATAATATAGCTGTATTGTTTCGTGTAATCGTTGATAAAGAATATATTTGAATCAATTTCCGACATTTTTCCTGAGCCGTCGATTATTCCCTGAAGATCGTCGTAAAGAAAGGAGTTTTCATTTCGTTTATCGATCATTGGAATATGTTCCTCATTGAATAAATTAAAGCTTAATTCATACCGTTCCCAGAATCCATTAAATATTCTTCGCTCAATTCCTTCTTGAAAATCCGCAATACTCATAAACTGCGGTGCATCGATGTACCTTCTAATGAAATTATCATTTTTTAATGATGGGGCTATTGAAGCATATTCCACTTCAGTAACAATACTTCTTTCAGTTGTTAATTGGTTTGCGAATAGCTCTCTTTCTCCCTTCTCCTTACGTTCATTCAGTGTTCTGAAGTTTTGTGCCATTACCACTGAAAACAGCAATAAAAGCACAATCCCAGTTCCCATCTGATTCGTTTTTACATGTCTATAAACTAGGTAAAGAACCAACTCGTAAAAAACGATTGGAAAGAGCGCTGCAATTAAAAGTTGATACCCATAATTCAGCTCATAAAAGAAGAAGCTACAGCTCACTATAAAACTAACCACTGCTAATTGAGCCCCGGTAATTTCCATTCGCTTACAAGCACTGACAACTTCCTTTAAAAATTGGAAGTAAACATAAAAGAAGACACCTAAACTTCCAATTGATAAAATGGAAAAAATATCCAATGAAAATAGTTTATCAATTACCAGTGGAATAGAAGAATCTTCTATTAGCCCATGGGTAACATATAAAAACAAAAACCACAGGGAGAACGAACTAATAAATACTGCTCCAACTACATATCTATTAATTGAACTTACTTTAAGTCGTTTTAAACTCTGAGTCCAATAACTAATTATGTATACAAATAAGACTATGTTTAGTAAAAATTCAAAGAAGTTTGGTGACCATTTATTTGTACCATACAAACTTGAATCAAATCCAATCGTTCCATGCATAAACCCAAACCAATTGAACTGCAGTGAAGCAACTCTCAGTCCAACAACAAGCAATGGAACAATCCATCTATATTTTGACTGAAGTTTTAACCATTTTGAAATCAACGTCAACCAAAAAATTAACGCTACTAATAACAAAAGCATCAGTAGAATAGATGTGCCCCAACTCGCTGTTTGGTATTCGTTTGGATGAAGCGAAAAAACAAAGTTCTTTTCCATATCAAAAATAGGATAACCTCTATCTTGCTCTAGTGAAATTGAAGCTGTAAAAGGAAGGCTAAGCTCTGGAACAAAATCATTAACTAGCTCATTATTCACATACGAATAATCTTGTTTTATCAAAAAAGAAGCACAAACTATATAATCTCCAACCTCACGGGTTTTTGCAAAATACCACCCATTTTGGAGATGAAGCAATCCCTCTGATGGAAAGTGAATATCGGCAAATCGGATAATCGGCAATTCATTCGTATTCCACAAAACCAGTGAGTCATTGCTGTATACATGGATATTAATTGGATTATCCTTCTTTACTTTTCTCCATTGAGTTCCAATTTTATGACGAAGATTATCTTCTTCTTGATAGCGTAAGGAATTCTCTAAGGATGTTTCAAGATCTACAAATCGATCCTTAAATCGCTGAACATCCTTACTATAGTTTGTTGAATATGTTTGTTGAAAAAAAACAACAAAAATGATGCTGCTAAATACAGCTAGAAGTAAAAGGTAATATTTCTTTAACTTGTTGATCAAATTGTTTTTGCTACTTCGATTCGAGAAGAAAGCTCATTTGTTAATTGTTCAAAATCTATTTCAGAATTCGAATCATTTCGAAAAATGAAATCAGCTTTGTTCTTGTAAGGTAACAAATAATTGTTGTAGCATGGTGTAACGTGATTATCCCACTGATACATTATATCTTCTCTAGAATATCCTCTTGTTTCCTGATCGCGGTATAGTCTTCTGTCTAACTGAACATCAAAATCAACATCAATAAAAATACTATAGTCAAGTAAATCTCTAACGCCCTGGTAATGAAATAAAAACAGCCCTTCTACAATAATCAGTTCAGAAGGCTCAAGGGTAATCAATACATGTTTTTCTGGAGGAGCATTAAAATGGTATTCTTTCATAATAATTTGATTACCATTTTTTAAATGGTTCAAATCACTTGTCAATTTTTCCTCGTCTAAGGCACTTGGTAAGTCAAAGTTATAGTGTCCATTACTATCTCTTTGTTGCTTCTCGATTGGATAATAATAATTATCCATTGAAAAAATGCTTGGTTTTAAATCTCCAAACTTAGTGTATAAGCGTTTTAACAATGTTGTCTTACCAGAGCCACTTCCCCCACAAATACCAATAATCATTTTTCCTTAAATTCAAATTTAACTGCTCCTGCTTTTCCAAGTTGACTTGTATTAAAAGTTAGCAACCCAGTTGGCAAAATTACGTTAAATTCTTCTTTTTCCTTGCGTTCAAATACACTACTTGGATTAAATATCGTTCTTTCTGTAAAATCGTTGTGCGCCGTTTCTTTCTGAGGAGTAAAAGAAATGAGACTAACCTTATTGTATCCGTTGTGGTCCAAATGGTATCCAATGCCCTCATTCATAGGATATATACCTAGTTTTAAATTCTTTTTTTCGATAAAGTAATTCAAGTTCATTCTATTAATATCCTTCCAGTTATTTCCCTCTAATTTAAATAAGGTAATTTCTGCACCAGTCTCTGATTTTCGCTGTCCTCCAATCAGGTAAAATTGATTGTTGATGTAGGCTAAAAGTCCCCGCTCGATTGTATAACGTTCGTTCAAATAGTATTTGCCAGTTGTCCCAAAGCCGATATTTTCTATTGGAATTAAGCCCTTAGGCCCATTAATAAAATATCCTTTAATGTCTTTTCCTTTAGAGGTATACTCTTTTACATTCCAACCCGAGTTTTTTTTTTGATAATCTCTCGCTGCAAAGCAAATTTGATCATCAGTAAACCCAACATACTCCCAGTTCCCAATGTGTTCTTCTTTTAAAGATGCCTCAGGAACAGAGCCTAGGATAACAGGATAACATAAGAAATTATGATGTGTGATAAATGTAGCGATATCTACGACGGCTTTGTTCGCTTTATCATTATATCTAAAATGATGAACCAAAGCCTTATCTGTTACTACGCAATTGATGAGCTCCAGATCATTATAATCCGACACTCCAATACTTTTTACAGCTGAGCTAATGGCAACTGAAGTTGACTTTACATTGCCTGCTGAATTCAATTGACTGAAGTATACCTTGCCACCTTGTAAATTTAGATTATCCAAAAAGTAAACATATCTAGCGTTCTCACTTGAAATGTAATAGTACTTGTCATTTTTTGGTATAAACTTTTGATCCCAAACACTTTTTAACTCACTGTTTGCCAATGTTAAATTAACTTGTTTGGTGTTCGGATCCACACTCATTAACATCGTTCCTATCCCCTTCCATTCTATTACATCAGAATAAGGATGAGTTCCTGCTGGAACTTCAAAAACTTGACTAAAGCAAGATAGGTTACCAATTAACAGTGTATAAAGAGCTATTTTTTTCATGATTTTATTGTATTTTGCACATCTAAAACTAAACAATTATCGTGCTAAATTATTAAGTTATGAATTTAATAACAAATACATTCAAACCTTTTCGGATTGCCCTGATTTTACCAACCTTTCTACTTTTAACCTCGTTTCTACTTGTAGAAGGCGAAAACGAATTGAAGTTTGGGAAAAAAATTCCACTTACAGATAAACAATTAAAAAACATTGATAATACATCTGTTTCGCTGGATGATTTGAAAAAAGAAAACGGGTTAATTATTATCTTTTCTTGCAATACATGCCCTTTCGTTGTAGGAAATGAAGATTTTGAAGGCTGGGAAAAACAATATAATGAGATACATTCAAAAGCGTTAGAAAAAGGACTAGGATTGGTTCTGATAAACTCAAACGAAGGCAAGCGAGATGGGGATGATTCATTTGATGAAATGAAAATTCACGCGAGAAAAGCAGGATACAAAATGCCTTATTTAGTTGATGAAAACTCAGAACTCGCGAATGCTTATGGAGCAAAAACAACACCTCATGTTTTTGTAATAAATAACATGAATGAATTGATTTATAGAGGAAGTATCGATAATCTTTGGGACACAAAGCGTGCAGAATTAGAGACTTACCTTTACGATGCAATGAATCATCTGGCTGACAAAAAAGAACTCAAAAACAATGATACTCCACCAAGGGGCTGTAGTATAAAAAGACTAAATAAATAAAACGACTAGAAATGAAAAAACAACTACTCAAAGTATTAGCTATCATCCTTGTTTCAACCTCAGCTTTTGCGCAACAAGGTGACGGGGGAACTCCAAAAACATTTGGATTAAAATCAAATGGAACCCCAATTGACAAACATACCTTTGCAATGCCAAACATTCAGGTATTAAAAGCTGAAGACGCAATTACAGAAAGTCAAAAAACAGGCCCTTGGCGTTTTGGCTATAACAATTTGGTAAATCTCAACATGAACAACTCCGGTACATGGACCGAACTTCAAAATGGAGGTAGAATTTGGCAACTGGAATTGACGTGCGAAAATGCATTAACTGTGAATTTAACCCTTGACAATGTTCTTATTCCAGAGGGAAATGAATTGTATGTTTACAATCCTCAAAAAGATTTTATTCTTGGTAAATTTACTTCATATCATTTGTATGAAGGAGAACTTGGGACTGAATTGGTTCCTGGAAACACTGCCATTATAGAATATTACGTCGCTCCACAAAATGCAAATGAAATTGCTAAACTAACTATCAATACCGTGACTCATGGCTATAGAACCGCAACCGAATTCCAAGAAAAAGCATTTGGTAGTTCAGGAAATTGTAATATGAATGCAAATTGCAGTGATGCAGATCCATGGGATTTACAAAGACGGTCTGCTATTATGTTAGTTTCGGGAAGTAATGGATTTTGCTCCGCTGCTATGATTAACAACTCATTAAATGATGGTAAACCTTATGTATTGACCGCAAATCACTGTTATAGCAACCCATCATCTTGGATTTTTAGATTTAATTGGCAAGCCGATGTGGCCGATATCAATCAATCGAATTGTTCTACTGACCCCTCCAGTTCGCCATCTTTTGTTTCGCTTTCAGGGGCTGTTTTAAGAGCTCGAAGAACTCCATCAGACTTTTGTTTAGTTGAAATAACCGGCGGATTAGTTGGTGGAACAGTACCAAACTCATATTATACTTATTTCGCTGGATGGGATAATACGGATGCGATTCCAACATCAGCTACTTGTTTTCACCACCCTTCTGGAGACATCAAAAAAGCAGCATTCGATGATGAAGCTTTGGTGTCAGGTAACGGAATGTTCTCTTCTGAAGACGACAGTCAATGGGAAGTAGAATGGGACAGAAATACAACTACAGAAGGCGGTTCTTCGGGATCACCATTGTTTGACCAAAATGGCAGAATTATTGGGCAATTATGGGGAGGTGGTGCTTCATGTTTTAACTTGAGTTCGCCTGATTACTATGGAAAACTTTCATATTCATGGAACCCGAGTGGCAGTAACTCAACAAATCAATTGAAGTTTTGGCTAGATCCAAATGATGACGGGTTAACTGTTTTGGATGGGTTCAATCCGACAGCAAGTATCAATGAAAAGCAACTTGCAGATTTTAAACTGTTTCCAAATCCAAGTAATGGGATCTTCGAAATTGAACTTCCGCAGGAATATACAATTGACACTGATATTTTCGTGATGGATTTAACTGGTCGAGTTTTACAATCAACAAGTTCAACAAGCAAATCTTTTCAATTAAATCTTACCACATTATCAGCAGGTAATTATATTGTTAAGGTTGTAAATGATAATAAAGTCATCACAAAAAACATCTCCATTCAACGCTAAGAATAATTTTGATCATAAAAAGCCATCCGTCATGACGGATGGCTTTTTTTATTGAATTGATCTGAAACTCCAACAGTGCAATAAGTTTATCAATTTATTATGAATACAAATAATTAATAATGTGAAAATCGTAAGGATAAAATTCATTACTTTGCTTCAAATACGAAAAACTATGAAAACAATTCTACTATCAATTTTTATGTTGTCTTTTTGGGTGAATGCTCAGATTGGATATACAATTCATGTAACCAAACTTATGGCCACTGCCGACGATTGCGATGGTGGTGGGTTTTGCTTGTCAGCACCTCAAGATCCCGTTTTTAATATCTGGGTGACGGATGCGGCTGCTAACGAAAATACCAACTGCTGGACGTTTAATAACGACGACAACATGGAGTATGGCGTATGGAATGACATTCCTGATTATGAATTAGCAAACGAAGCATACGTTCTTACGAACTACTTTTCATTTGATATTGGTGCTTTTGAAAGCGATGCCATTTCTGGAATATCTTGTTCTTCAGGAACTTTGGATGATAATGTTTTTGACAGAGCATTCAATAAACTAATTACAACTTCAATGATTCCAATGGGTGTCACTTACACAGACACTCTAGTTGTTGGTGATATGTACTATATGGTAGTGGATATCAATTGGCATGATTATGCAGGAATTGACGAAAATCCAAATGAGCTTGCGGTTGCAATTTCACCAAACCCAAGTAATGGAATTTTTAAAATTAACCTGACTGATGTAATTGAAAATGAATTTGAAATATCAGTACAAGATCTTTCTGGCAAGACAATCTACAATGATTTTATAAATGGCAAAGAAGCGACCTTGAACTTAACTGAACAAATTTCAGGAATTTACTTTGTGAAAATTATTTCCAATAATAGAAGTGTAACAAAAAGAGTTCAAATACAGCACTGATTTATAAGTCATTAAAAAAAGGCGAACAGTTTTGTTCGCCTTTTTGTTTTAATGGCTTGTTATGCTAAAACGTTTTGTTTGATGACTATGATTGTCTAGTGCATTAATAAAGTACAAGCCGTTTGACAAATGCCTTGGAGCATCCATTTCCAATCGATTGTTTGCCGAACTGAAGTTCACATCTGTCGTGTAAATTAATTTACCCATATTATCTATTAGCTGAATTTCTGCTTCTTTATCAGCATCCGTTGAATACGTCAATAAAATTGTTCCGCTTTGACTGTAATTGGCGCCTATTATATTTAAGTCTGAACTGCATTCATGGGCAAATACTGATTTCAACTCTGTGGTTTTCCCGTCGAAATCTGTCTGCGTTAATTTATAATATCCTGGTTCAGCATCGGAAAGAATTACGGAATAATCGCTTCTAGATTGAGTATTTCCTTTCCCTTTTACGTTCAAGGCTTCATACCAATGATCATAATCGTTTGAATAATAAACTTTAAAATAATCATTATTTCGTTCAGATGCTGTTGACCAATTCAGTTTCATTGCTTCATTTTCGCAAGCAATTGAAAAATCAATAAATTCCACAGGAAGCACTGAAAAACAAGGAGTAGGTGCCGATGGGCATGCCAAAGTAGGTGATGTTGTTGCCGGAGCAACTGTTATTGAAACAGCTCCTGATGTGGTTGGATTCCCAGAATTAGTAACCGTAATCGTCGCAGTGTTGTCATTGGTAATGTCTTCTGCCGTTCCGCTCCATGTGCATTGATCGATGTTAAAAACAGCTGCTCTACTTGTACTAACTCTTCCTAAAATATCAGCGCCGTCTGAGGTAGCAGAATTTCCAGTAAACGCACAGTTCGTTACGTTTGCAGTGGCTGTAGTTCCCGTTGATCCCAATCCAGTATTAATCGAAATTGCTCCACCATTGCCACTTGGTGTTGCCGAGTTGCCACTAAAACTGCAAGACGTTATTGTGGCCGTTGAACCACGTCCAATCGATATCGCACCACCATAATTTACACTAGAGGTCTGATTTGCACTATTGTTGTTAAAACAAGAGCCTGAAATAGTAACTTGACAACCATTTAACGCCATTATACCTCCACCGCCTTCTGCTCCATTGGTATAATTGTCTTCTATTAACGAATTATTTATTGCTACAATAGTTGTAGCATTTCCATTTATCCTCATGGCTCCTCCTCCTTGTAAGTCTTTAGAATTCCCTGCAAGGGTATAGTTATTAAAAGTTACAACATTATTGTTCCCCTCAATGTTAACTCCTCCCCCTGCAACAGATGGATTTGGCGGATTACAACTCGCCCCTCCGCCATTGAATGTTCCCGTTGAGCCACCTGTAATAAAAATTGCTGCAGAACCACCACCAGGTAAATTCTCATTTACCATTACATCATTAATGGTGAAATTAGTTGCACCGTCAATTTGCAATACTATTGCATCACCAGTACCATTATTATATCCAGTTAAAAAAACCCCTTGGATTAATATGCCATCACCATAAATATTCGCCCATCTATTTGCATCGCTACTAGCAGCATCATTGTCAAAAACTGTCCATTGACTACCAGCCCCAATGATAGATATGTTATCTAAGTTAATTCCTAGGTTGGCATCTGTTTGATAATACATACCAGCATCTATGTAAAATACGTCACCGCTAGCGATCATCCCAGTACCCCCTGGTCCATGCGCTGCTATTACTGCCGCTATGGATAACAATGGCTCGTCATTACTTAGGCCGTCATTTGATGCTACATTGTAAACAGCCCCAACAGAAACACAGTAGATGTCCCCCGAGGTATCGTTATCATTTACGTAATAGTCAGTTGCATTTCCATTAAAAGACAGAAGGGAAATAAATAATATTCCAAAAATAGTTTTCTGAAATATATATGATAGTACAGTTTTATTCATAACAAAATAGTTTTGAGCTTGTGACAATAAACTTAAGTTAAACTAAAACTATTTCGAAAACCAATACGCCAACTGCGTCGAAATGGTTTAAAACACTACAAAAAGTGGTGAACGGTTACGTATAAACGGTAACCTTAATACTTATTAATCGATTGATAACGAGAAGAAAAATCGCTAATATTTTACAAAAACGTTCTTTGGTTCAGTAAAGAAGCGCAGTGCTTCCCAGCCACCTTCACGACCTACGCCAGAAGCTTTAACACCACCAAACGGTGTTCGTAAATCACGCACAAGCCAAGCGTTTATCCACACAATTCCTGCGTCGATTTCGTTTGCCATGCGATGTGCTCGCTGCAGGTCAGATGTCCATAAGGTTGCACTTAATCCGTATTGGGTTGAATTCGCCATCATTAATACTTCTTCCTCTGTGTCAAAAGGCGTAATCGTCACAACGGGTCCAAAAATCTCTTCTTGGTTGGTTCGACAATCGAACTTTAACCCTTCAATTACTGTTGGGCGCAAATAATAACCATTTTCGTAAGGAGCGTCCATTATTACACGTTCACCTCCCGTTAATACGGTTCCTCCTTCTTCCTTTGCCAGTTCTACATAAGAAAGCACTTTTTCCATGTGCGATTTAGAAACTACAGCTCCCAGCTTTGCATTAGGGTCAGATGGATGGGCAACAACAGTTTTTGAGACTTTTTCTACAAATTCTGCTTTGAACTTATCATAAATCGAACGTTCAACAAATATTCTAGATCCACACAAACAAATTTGTCCTTGATTGGCAAACGAAGAACGCAATGTTGTGCTCATCATTTCTTTAAAATCACAATCTGCAAAAATGATATTTGGATTCTTCCCTCCTAACTCTAAAGATAATTTCTTAAACATCGGAGCAGCAGTGCGAGCGATATATTCCCCCGTTTTTGTTCCTCCTGTAAATGAAATCGCCTTAATTTTTGGATGCTTCACAATTGCATCACCAACAGCCCCACCTTCCCCATGCAAAATATTTAAAACACCATCAGGCATTCCTGCTTCCTGTGCTACTTTTCCTAATAAATATGCCGTATATGGTGTAACTTCAGATGGTTTGGCAATGACACAATTTCCTGCTGCCAATGCCGGAGCAATTTTCCATGAAAACAAATATAACGGCAAGTTCCATGGCGAAATACAACCAACAATTCCCAAAGGTTTACGAAGTGTATAGTTTACGCCAACACCTTCCATATTATGCGACTCAGAAGCAAAATGCAAAATTGCTGTAGCAAAGAAATGGAAATTAGAAACTGCTCTTGGAATATCAACATGAGCCGCTAATGAAAGTGGTTTTCCATTGTCACGCGATTCCGCAGCAGTAAATTCATCCATTCTGGCTTCAATACCTTGAGATAACTTAACCATAATGGCGCTTCGTTCCTCAATGCTCATTGTCGACCAAATCGGATATGCTTTTTCAGCTGCATCAACAGCCAATTGAACATCTTCCGCATCAGAATTAGGTATCTGACTGTAAACCTTCCCAGAAGCTGGTTCGAAGTTGTCGATGTAGTTTCCTTTTAAAGGTGCGCAATATTTACCGTCGATGAAGTTTTGAAGTTTTTCCATAAAACAAAAATACCGATTTCTAATTTGAATTAAGCTATGAACATAAGGATATGCATTAATTTCAAATGAATGTGTTTTTTGAAAGCCATTGAGTTCTATTTTCGCCATCGTAGAACGACAAAAGGATTAAAGGAGCAATGGGATTTCAATCACTCGTTAAAAAATGGAAAGACAAACTATACGATTTTGGTATTTCCTTAAACGAGCGCTCTAAAAACAACAAAATTCGTCGGGCAACCATTCAATCTTTGCCTTTTTGGATTGCTTCAATCATTGCAGGATTATTGGCTGTGTTTTATTCAGAAATATTCCGTTTGGTGGAATCCCTTCACCACAAAATTGATTGGCTTTATAATCCTTGGGTGTTTGTTTTTACACCTCTTGCCTTTGTTATCGCATGGTTTTTAATTTACCGCTACTCGCGTGCTGCAGCTGGAAGTGGAATTCCCCAATTGATGGTGGCCATTGACTTATCAAAAGACAAAAAAAACAATTTTCTCGTTGATAAAATTCTAAGTGTCCGGGTTATAATAGTGAAAATTCTGAGCAGTACCGTCCTTCTTTTTGGAGGTGGAGCAATTGGACGAGAAGGCCCGACAATTCAAATTGCGGGTTCTGTTTTTAACTCCATCAATAACATCATTCCGACCTATTGGCCTAAAATTAGTCACAAATTGATGCTTATTTCTGGAGGAGCAGCAGGACTAGCGGCCGCGTTTAATACACCATTGGGAGGAATTGTCTTTGCGATTGAAGAATTGGGTAAATCGTATTTAAATTCCATTCGCAACCATTTGTTTATCGCCATTATTGTGGCTGGAATTACCTCTAAATTACTTTTAGGATCATATCTCTATATTGGCTCGGCGGATGTGCCTGAAATGCATTTTGTCGGATTTTTCTATGTGATTTTAACCGCAGCAGTAGCTGGTGGATTGGGTTACTTATTTTCAAAACTCATTATTTCTTTTATGCGACTGAGACAAAAGTTCAATACATTTCTGAAAAATATGATTTGGGTCCTATTGGTTGGATTTCTATTTGCTTTGGTTGTATACAACACCGGAAATCAGTCCGTAGGTTCTGGGAAAGAAATGGTTTCTGAATTATTATTCAATGATCACTTTGTAATGGATTGGTTTGCTTTTCCTGCTCGTTTCTTTGGTTCGTTTTTGTCCTACATTTCTGGAGCAGCCGGTGGAGTTTTTGCCCCTTCTCTTGCTATCGGCGCTACAATTGGAGAAAGTATTGTTATGCTGCTCAACTTAGAAGAATTTAAAAATCTCATCATTGTAGTTGGAATGATTGCCTTTATGGCTGGAGTAACTCACTCTCCGTTTACTTCATTTATTTTGGTTCTAGAAATGACAAATGCACAAAGCTCAGTTTTCCCTATGATGCTTGCTTCTATTGTGGGTTATACTGCTTCACGCAGTTTCAGCAGAAAGTCGTTATATGAGAACTTATCGGTGAATTATTTGAAACAACTGGGAAAAATGGAAATCAAGGAATAATTCAAAGTTTCAGCCTCCTTAACAAAGATTGAATTGGCTTATAAAACAACAACGCAATCAAACAACCTATTCCAACACCAATTGTATTTGCAATCACATCTCCAAAGGACATGAATCGACCTGGTACGAAGTGTTGAATTACTTCTACTACACAACCCAAAAGCAATGCGGCAATAATTCCTGTTCTCAGTTTTTTTATTGAAGGCAATTGAATCAATCCAATGTTCAACATAAGACAGCCATATGCAATAAAATGGCTGATTTTATCATTTCCTACGGTTAATGTTTCAGTTGGGGATAAACTGAGGTATAGAATGCCAATAACCATAATTGTAAGTGTAATTTTTAATAACATATCAGTCTACTATAAATAAATCTGATGCAATTCGATCAGCCATTAACCGCCCGTTTTTTGTCAGAACAATGACGTTTTCGTTTCTAAGCATTAATTCATCATCGACTAATTCTTGAATTTTCCTTTCAAAAGAATTGTCTAACCCAATAATATCATTCAATCTATTCAACTGAACACCATATTTAGTTCTTAATCCGGTCAATAACATTTCATTGTATCGATCTTGTTTCGTAAGTGTTTCAGATTCAAAATGTGCTGTTCCTTCGTTGATGAATTGAATGTATTTCGAATTATTTCGAATGTTCCATGAGCGTTCTGTTCCATTAAACGAATGCGCTGAAGGTCCAACTCCTAAATAAGGTTCGCTTTTCCAGTAATTAGAGTTGTGAATGGCTTCACAATTTGATTTACAAAAATTGGATATTTCATATTGCTCAAAGCCTTGTTCTTCCAATGTTTCAACCAGAATAGTAAACTGTTCACTTTGTTGATTTTCGGAAGCTGGAACGATAGTTTTATCTTGAATCAATTTATTAAGAACCGTGTTTTCTTCTATTGTTAAACAGTATGCAGAAATGTGTGTGACTCCTAAATTTACTGCTGTCAAAATATGACTTTTCCATTCTTCGTTAGTCAGATTAGGCAGACCATACATCAAATCAATCGTGCTGTTTTTGAATCCGTATTTCTGGGCTTTTTGGACGCAGTGCAGGGATTCTTCAGCAGTATGCGCACGGTTCATCCATTTCAAATCTTCCGATTTAAACGATTGCAACCCAATACTCAATCGATTAATTCCAGCAGCTTTCCACATCTCTAAATTTTCATCAAAAACGTCGTCTGGATTTGTTTCAATTGTCAATTCAATAGTTGAAGCGACGTTAAAATGTGTATTAACTGTATTTAGAATTTGATGTAATTCATCTTTCAATAACAAGCTCGGTGTTCCTCCACCAAGGTATATACTTTTGATAACGGAATTCTTCAAATACTCCTTTCGATTGACAAGCTCCAAACAGATCGCATCAATCATCGCTGATCGGTACTTTTCAAACGAGGTACTAAAGTGAAAATCACAATACGTACATTTCTGCTTGCAAAAAGGGATATGAATGTAAATTCCTGCCATAAAATGAAGAAAGCTACCTCTAAGAGATAGCTTTCAAAAGTATTAATTTATTCTCGAATTATAATTCAAACTTAATTCCTTGCGCTAATGGCAAGCTGTCTGTATAATTGATTGTATTTGTTTGTCTTCTCATGTATACTTTCCAAGCATCAGATCCAGACTCACGTCCACCACCTGTTTCTTTTTCACCGCCAAAAGCTCCACCAATTTCAGCACCAGAAGTTCCGATATTTACGTTAGCGATTCCACAATCAGATCCTGTTGCAGCTAAGAACGCTTCTGACTCTTTCAAATCATTTGTCATAATTGCCGAAGAAAGTCCTTGAGGTACATTGTTTTGAATAGCGATTGCATTTTCAACGCTTCCAGAGTACTTCATTAAGTACATGATTGGCGCAAACGTTTCGTGTTGAACGATTTTATATTCGTTTTTAGCTTCAACCAATGCCGGTTTTACGTAACAACCTGACTCATATCCTGGTCCTGTTAATACTCCACCTTCTGCGATGATGTTTCCACCTTCTGCTTTGGCTTGCTCTAATGCGTTTAAGTATGCATCAACTGCATCTTTATCAATAAGCGGTCCTACGTGATTGCTTTGATCCAATGGATTACCAATCTTCAATTGTCCGTATGCTTTTGCGATTGCATTTTTAACTGTATCGTAAACGTCTTCGTGAACGATCAATCTTCTCGTAGAAGTACAACGTTGTCCACATGTACCAACTGCTCCAAACACTGCTCCTGGAAGAACGATGTTTAAATCTGCTGTTGGAGTAATGATGATTGCATTGTTTCCTCCTAATTCCAATAATGATTTCCCTAATCGTGCTCCAACTGTCGCTCCAACTGACTTACCCATACGAGTAGAACCTGTTGCCGAAACTAAAGGAACGCGTTTATCTTCCGCCATTAAAATTCCTAAATCAGCTCCACCGATTACCAATCCTGAAACTCCTTCTGGAACTCCGTTTGCATCAAATACCATTTTAGTAATTTGTTGACAAGCGATAGCTGTAATTGGTGCTTTTTCTGATGGTTTCCATACACAAACATCACCACAAATCCACGCTAATGCTGTATTCCAATTCCAAACAGCTACTGGGAAGTTAAATGCAGAAATAATTCCTACAATTCCTAGTGGGTGATATTGCTCGTACATTCTGTGTCCTGGACGCTCAGAGTGCATTGTTAGACCATGCAATTGACGAGAAAGACCAACTGCGAAATCACAGATATCGATCATTTCTTGTACTTCACCTAAACCTTCTTGTAATGATTTACCCATTTCATAAGAAACAAGTTTTCCAAGAGGCTCTTTATATTCTCTTAATTTTTCTGCTAATTGACGAACAACTTCACCACGTTTTGGTGCTGGCCAAGTTCTCCAAGATTTAAACGCTTCTTGTCCCTTCAAGATAACCGCCTCATAATCAACTTCAGTTGCTGAGTGAACAGAAGCAATTATTTCACCATCAACTGGAGAAACTGAATGAATAAGTTCTCCACGTGTATTAAACCAGTGTCCACCTGTCGATGCACCATTGTTTTCTTTTTCTATTCCTAATTGCTCTAAAATTTTAGCAATCCCTAAATCATTCATTACTTCTGCCATGCTTGTCTTTATTGTTAATTGTGTTATTCGCTCCACAAAATTACGTTAATTTATTGGATTTCTCGTGTGATAAGAGTTACATTTTGAACAGTATAAGCTACCATTACTTTTGTGTTTTTAATTAAACAGACTCGGCAATTAGGTGTAACAGCAACGATTATCTCTTTTTTGGTATATTTGAACAAAACAAATCTGCATGAATCCATACTTATTAATTATCGCAATGACGAGCGTTGTGATATTAAGTTTCTTCTTTAATATTCTAGCGAAAAAGACCAATATTCCATCGGTATTGTTATTGATTGGTCTTGGAATGGGCATTAAGGCATACATGACAGCAAATAACATTCTTGATAAGGATCTTGCCTTAGATACAATTTTGGAAGTTTTGGGGAATGTAGGTTTGGTGATGATTGTCCTAGAAGCAGCCTTGGACTTGAAATTGGAGCGTGATAAAGCCACGTTAATTCTGAAATCGTTTATTATTGCCTTTTTAGGAATAGGTGGATCTATGTTCGCAATCGCGGCATTTTTTATGTATATTTTTCCTTCAACTAGTTTTTATAATGCAGTTGTTTATGCTATCCCTTTGAGCATTATGAGTAGTGCCATTATTATTCCAAGCGTCGGGCGATTGACAGGAAAAAAGAAGGAATTCATGGTGTATGAAAGTACATTCTCCGACATTTTAGGAATTATGGTGTTTTACTTCATGATTGGAGCAGACGGCGGAGCAGGAGAGGGTTCTATCGTTTGGTCAATTATTGTCAATATTGTTATAACAATAGTTATTTCGGTTGTTGTTGCATACGGAATGGTTTATCTATTTCAGCACTTACGTATGCAAGTAAAGCTGTTTTTGATTATTGCAGTTCTTATCCTACTTTTCGCTGTCGGTAAGTTCTTCCACTTGTCTTCTTTACTTATTATTTTGGCGTTCGGACTTGTATTGAACAACACAGATATATTTTTCCAAGGTCGACTATCAAAGTATTTCAATCACGAACAAGTGAAGCCTATCCTGCATGATTTTCACAATTTAACCCTTGAATCTGCATTTCTAATTCGTACGTTTTTCTTCGTAGTATTTGGATTAAGTATTTCGGTTAGTTCATTTTACAATTGGGAAGTTGCTGTAAACAGTTTTGCAATCGTAGGAATTCTTTATACGATCCGTTTTCTTCTGTTGCGTTTTATCGCCAGAGAACATGTGTTTCCAGAAGTATTCATTGCGCCTAGAGGATTGATTACTGTATTATTGTTTTTCGTATTGGTGAAACACGAAACTATAAAGATTCCGAATTTTGATACTGGCTTATTACTTGATCCGATTCTTATTTCAAGTATTGTAATGATGATTGCATTGATTACTTATCGTAAAGAGAAAGTTACTGAAGTCTTATTCCACAGTATTCCTGGTGTGAAAAAGAAGTCTTCGCGAACTAGCAAAAAAGAAGAGTACAAAAAACGATCAGAGCAGAATACAGAGAACCAAGATTTCGACGGATTTTAATCCCAATGAATTGATAATTTCCCTGTAGTTTTGCCGCTTTCTAAAGCCGTATGTGCTTCATTTAGTTGACTTGAGGAGTAGGTTCCACCGGATTGAGGCTTAATCTTTCCTTCGGTATACAAACCAACAACCGCATTAAGACAATATGCTAATACCTTTGGCTTGTTATCTGCCACTTTCAGCATGTTGACACCTAAAATATTCTTTGAACGCATCATCAAACCAATTGGTAATACCAGTCCCATTTTTCTAACGAAATTCAGTTTTGATAATATTCCCCATTTGCCATTCGCTAGTTCTGAACCACCAAATAAAATCATTCGACCTCCTGAACCAAGAAGTGACATGTCTTTCTTAAATGTGGAGCCAGCAACCGGATTAAAACTTATATCTAATCGTTCCTTTTTCAAATAGTCTTCAATCTGCTTAACGTAATCCGAATCGTTGTAATTCACGACACAATCAGCTCCTAAATCTTCTACTAATTTTCGTTTGGACTCGCTTCCAATTTTAGCAATTACGGTAGCTCCTTTTAACTTGGCCAATTGAATTAAGATTGTTCCAACTCCTCCTGCTGCAGCATGAATTAAAACCTTATCTATCTGGTGAATAGGAGTCAAATATTCTCCCATATAATATGCTGTAACTGCCTGCGTGCACAATGCTAACAAATCATTTGCTGGCTGGTCATTGACCTCCACAACAGCGTAATTGTAAGTAATGGTATGCTTTGCGTAACCGCCAAATCGACAAAATCCAAGAACACGTTTTCCAATTAAACTATTGTCCGATTCACATCCAACAGCTACTACTTTTCCAACAACCTCATAACCGACAACACATGGAAAAGGCGGAGCTTCGCGGTATAAACCACGACGTGCCATCACATCGGCATAGTTTAATCCAAATGCTTCAACCTCAACGACTACCTCGTTTTCCTTTGGCTCGGAAAGTTGAAATTCCCGCAATTCGAACGCCTGCTCAGGAGCTCCTGTTTTGGTTAAAAAAAATGCTTTGCTTTCCATACTATTCATTGTTTCCTTCAATCACGATAACAATTTCGCCCTTCGGTGGGTGTTTTTCATAATGTTTTTGCACTTCCAAAGCCGTTCCGCGTTGAAACTCTTCGTACATTTTTGTAATCTCGCGAGCAACACATACTTTTTTGTCATCTCCCATGAATTCAGCAATTTGACCTAAACACTTCACCAATCGATGAGGTGATTCGTACAATATAATAGTACGTTTCTCTTCTGCTATTGCTTTTAATCTTGTTTGTCTGCCTTTTTTATGAGGTAAAAATCCCTCAAAAACAAAACGGTCACAAGGGAATCCACTTGCAACCAATGCCGGAATCAATGCCGCTGGACCAGGTAAACATTCGATTTCAATATCGTTTGCTAAACACTCACGAACCAATAAAAATCCGGGGTCAGATATTCCGGGAGTACCAGCGTCAGAAACCAATACCGTTGTGGTGTTTATTTTTATCTGATCAATCGCATTCGACAATGATTTATGCTCATTATGTGAATGAAAAGGGTAGCACGTTTTTTGAATTTCTAGATGATTCAATAACTTTTTGGTCACCCGCGTATCCTCCGCAAAAATTAAATCGCATTCTTTTAAAATTCGAATTGATCGCAATGTTATATCTTCTAGATTTCCAATGGGTGTTGGAACGAGAATTAGTTTGCCCATAAACGTAAATTATCTTGTCAACACGACGTAATCGTGCAGCAGTGTCTGTAAAAACTTCATTCTTTTTTCAGGTGTTTCACTTAAACCTAGTAAACGCGCCGATTCATCTGCCAATTCAATGGCAAATTTCTTAGTTTCAGGAGTTGGGCTCAAACGTAAACGTTGAATTGTATTTTTAATAAGCAGCATATCTTCGTCCGTAAACTGAACTGCATTTGGATATTCCGGTGTGTAGTTTTCTTGATTTTTAATCGACAACACATCTTTCAATGTGTAACGAATACTTGATTTATTTTTAATAACGACAGTATTGGCCATTACGTCTCCCATGCGCTGGCGACGCTCTGATGTTCCTGAGTACAACACGCCTAAAATTCCTATTCCAAACCAGAATAAAACAAAAAAATCGGCACTAATCCATATAAAATCACCTCTGAAAATCCAACGCGTAAAAACTTCTCTTAGTCCCGGCCGTTCTCCTGAAACTGTCACAACACGAATCCCTAGCATGTATTTCCCCAAGCTTTGTCCGTGAGTTAAATACTCAATAATTGGATGATAGAAAATCCATGGAAGTTTCATTAAAAGTAACTGAACGAACAAAAATGTTCCATAATCTGCTTCAAAGTATCCAATGAAACCGAAAACCATCCCAAACACGATGTAATAAATTACAAATAGAAAAAAATCAATGAACGCAGCCGCAGTGCGCTGACCTACAGAAGCAAGTTCGTATTCAATTCTTACATTTTGCGCCGATTCAAACTCTATTGATTTCATATCCCAATGTTGCCTTAAAGATACTTTTTTCAATCAAAATATCAACTGAACATTGGTAAATTGCCAATTGCAATTTTCTGGTTGTTATTTAGAACTATTCTAAATCAAAAAAATATGACAAAAGCATGACACAAAAAAAGTAAGATCTAAGCATATTTGCACTAATAACAAGGAATGGAAGGTTTAAACACATTGCACATTGTTGCTTTTACGCACCGCAATCTATCTGTAAATGAGGTAGGTGAACTGCATATTGAAGAAACAAATCAAAAATTGCGTTTATCCGATTTGAAAAGCTCCATGCAATTGGATGAATTAATGTTCCTTTCTACATGCAATCGTGTAGAATTTACATTTGTTACCAAACAAAAAGTAAACATAGAATTCTTAAATAATTTCTTTCACACATTATACCCTGATTTTAAGGCAGAAAAGGTTTCCTTATTTTCAACTGCTGGAGAATTATTTAGTGGTCTAGACGCTGTTGAACACCAGCTAGTAGTTGCTTCTTCAATTGATTCTATGATAGTTGGAGAGCGAGAAATAATAACTCAAGTGAGAAATGCATATGAGAATTCTCATTCGATGAAATTAACCGGTGATCTAATTCGAATTTTAATTCGTCATACTATTGAGACAGCAAAAAAAGTTTATACAGAAACCAATATTGCTAAAAAACCAGTTTCTGTAGTTTCTTTAGCATATCACAACTTAAAAGCGTTAAATATTCCTCTTGATTCGCGCATATTGATTGTAGGTGCAGGAGTAACGAATGTGAATATGAGTCGTTTTTTAAGAAAACATGGTTTTACAAACTTCAATGTTTTTAATAGAACCTTTGAAAAGGCAGAAAAACTAGCAAATGACTTAAACGGAACTGCCCATCGATTATCTGATCTTGCAAAATTCGACAAGGGGTTTGATATCATTATCACATGCACTGGTTCTGAAAATCATATTTTAACGGAAGAAATCTATTCTTCTCTTTTACAAGGAGAATCTAGCCGAAAAGTAGTAATAGATATCGCCATCCCTCAAGATTTGTCTCCAGCAATTATTAACAAGCATAATGTTACGCATATTTCAGTTGAAGTTCTTCAAAAAATTTCGAACGAAAATCTAAAAATGCGTTCAGCAGAAATTCAACATGTGGAAGAAATTATTTCTGTAGCATTATATGAATTTAAGCATATCAACCAAGTTAGAACCGTTGAACTTGCGATGCGTGAAGTTCCTCAAAAGGTAAGGGAAATTAAACAAATGGCAATGGCTGAGGTTTTCAAAAACGAACTAAGCACCATGGATGACAATTCAAGAGAGGTTCTTGAGAAAATTGTTGGCTACATGGAGAAAAAATATATGAGCGTGCCAATGTTAATGGCAAAAGAAATTCTGCTCAAAAAACAAGTTTAATGAAGCATATTATTATTGGTTCTCGTGGAAGTGATTTGGCACTTTGGCAAGCCTATTTCGTAAAGTCGGAACTAGAAAAAATCAACTGTTCAGTAGAAATCAAAATTATCAAAACTCAAGGAGATAAAATACAACACTTAAGCTTTGATAAGCTAGAAGGTAAAGGTTTTTTCACTAAAGAAATTGAAGATGCTCTATTAAGTAAAGAAATTGATTTAGCAGTTCATTCACATAAAGATTTAGAAACAACTCCTCCTGAAGATTTAATGATTGCATGTGTATCAGATAGAGCAAATCCATCGGATGCACTTCTAATCAATAAAAATGCGGTTGATAGTTCTCAAAAATGGTCGCTAAAACAAGACGCAAAGGTGGGAACTTCATCAGCAAGAAGAAAAGCACAGTTTCTAAACCATAGAAATGATGTTTCAATTGCTGATTTAAGGGGAAATGTCCCAACTAGAATAGACAAATTACGCAACGGAAACTATGATGCTATTTTATTAGCAAAAGCAGGGTTAGATCGTTTGAAATTGGACTTAGGAGAGTTTCATGTTGTAACTCTTGATCCAAAAGAATTTATTCCAGCCCCAGCTCAAGGAGTTTTAGGTTTGCAAATTCGCAATGAGGACACTGAATTATTTGATATTCTTCAAAAAATAAATTTCCCAGAAGTTCAGCAGCGTATTTCATTGGAGCGTAAAGTATTAAATTTACTTGACGGTGGTTGCCAACTTCCATTGGGTGTTTATTGTACTCCTGAGAACGAGCTTTTCGTGTCATATGCTAAACATAGTGCTGGTAAATGTTTTGAGTTGAACTATCAAGTCGAGAAGTTTGAAGGTATGGCTGAAAAAGTAATCGAAGATTTAAAGAAGATTATCACTTTTTGAATAAACATTTTTTCATATCGAAAGATTTTTCTGAAGTAGGTAAATTGGCGAATTTTCTGAATAATAAGGGTGTCAATCTAATCGCCCAATCATTTATCCACTTTGAGCCCATTCCGTTTACCGTGAACAAGCCATTCAACGTGATTTTCTTTAGCAGTCCGAGAAGTGTGCTTTTTTATAAATTGCTCTTCGAAATACCGAAAAACGTTCAAATTGCCTGTCCCGGCAACAAAACTGCTGAATTACTAACAGAACTCGGTTACGAGGTAGCCTTTTTGGGCGATAAAAGCGGTAACATTACCGAAACTGCTAACAGTTTTAAATCGTGGTGTGGAAACAAATCTATTTTGTTTCCAACTTCAGATCGGTCTTTACAAACGGTGTCTAGTTTATTTGCTGATTCACAAAAAGAGATTGTTACGGTTTATAAAACGAAAATCGTATCCAAGCCATTGGAGTATTGTGAAACTTATGTTTTTACAAGTCCTTCAAATGTAGAAGGATTCTTAGCGGTAAATAATATTCCAAAAAATGCTACAGTTTACTCTTGGGGAGAGAGCACAACAAAGTACCTGACTGAAAGGAATGTGCATGTAACAGAAACGCTAGATAATTCATCAATTGATGATTTAATTCGCATTCTCTCAAAATAAAAAAACCGCCAGTTTTCACTAGCGGTTTCCATTTTATTTAGTACGTTTCTACTTTACAATGAACTGTTTTACTTCTTTAGATCCATTCGTCTCTATTTCCATAAAATAAACTCCTGCTGCTAAAGATTGCGTTTCTAAAACTACCAGATTTGATCCCTCCTGCGCGTTAACAACATGCTTTTGAGCAATCTTTCCAGTTAAATCTTGAATGATTACAGCAACTTTTTGAGCTGTTCTTGCATTAAAAGCCACATTCAACTCATTGTCTGTTGGGTTCGGATAAAGATTAAGAGATTCAATTTCTGAAAGTTCATTCAAACCAACTCCTGAACCATCAACTAAATCATCAGAAGATGGCCCTTCATAAATATTGATGTTATCAATATAAATATTATTTCCTCCTCCACCTTCAAAGGTAAATTTGTAACGGAAGTCATCTACTAAATAACTTGAAGTAATGTTTGTAACATGAACTGTAGTCCAATCATTCTCTGAACTTGGAGTAAAGCTTGTTCCTTGAATAGATGATGTAGATGCTAAAAGCAATGTTTTTCGAATAGCCCAGCTATCTCCACATGTGTTTGTAATTAATACTCTCAATTTATCATCATCGCTAGAATTTCTTCTTTTGTGAGCGTAACGGAAACTTAATGTAACTTGCGAAACTCCAGATAAATCAACTGGTGATGCGATTAACTCGTCAACATCTCCAACCGTTTGGTTAAGGTTCATGAGTCGAGCAGATTTACTACTATTTAAACCTGTATTTGAAATTTCAAACCCGTTTCCAGTAGGATTAATAACAACCCATTCCGCCAATCCATTCAACGATGAATATGACTCGAAACCTTCTAATACAGGCAAATCTAAAGCGTCTGGAACAACATGTATTAATCCCGTTTTAGTTTCTGTATCATCTGATGCTCCATCTGTAGCAACTAATGTTACCGTGTAAGTGCCAGGTGTACTGTATGTCACAGTCGGGTTTTGACTATTTGAAGTAGCTGGTACTCCTCCATCAAAGGTCCATTCCCAACCTGTTGATACATTGTATGTTTCATCGGTGAACTGAACTTGTGTTCCTGCACATATTGATGTTTTGTCAACAGAGAAATCCGCGTCACAAAGTACCATTATTCCATTTGCACCAGTAGCATTCAAATTCGTCGTTGTCCAAAGGTTATTTCTTCCTCCAACCGATGATTGAACCGCTGTACGCATACGATTTACTTGACCAACAGTATACATTGATTGACAAGATAATGCATAATCCATATAGTTTTGAACATTGTCGAGTGATCCACATGTAACTTGCGACGTAGGACAGCCACCTGACACACCTTCACATAATGGAGTATCACTAACCCCGTCATCGGTGCTACAATTCCCATTTCCCGTCCCTGGAGTATTTGAACTTCCCCAAGTATGAGCCAAATTAAACCAGTGCCCACATTCGTGAGTCATTGAGCGCCCAGCTGAAGTACTACTAGTTCCTATCTCTCCAAATTGGGTATGAAGAATCCAAATTCCATTGCTCATATCACCAAAATTAAAGTTACTCGGGTAATTCGTATACCCTCCTGCACCACCAGCATCAGCAACGACATAGACATTTAGGTATTTATTACTTGGCCAATTTCCTTGAAACACATCATTTCCGTTACGCACAGCATTAACTTGTTGATCTCCACCATTTCCGCCACCAGAAAACGTGGTCATCGATTCAGTTCTTGTATAACCTCTAAAGCAAACACCATTTGGAGCCTTCGTTGCTAAAACAAATTCTATCTCCGCATCCTGGATCAACGGTTTAAACGCGGCTACTACATCAGCTGTGTCTGCATTTTGTTTCCTAAAGTCACGATTCATAACGTCTAACGCATTGAAAATCTGTGCTTCCGACGTGTTCTCTGGTCCACCATTATGAATAATGTGAAAAACAATTGGTATTTTATATATTGTTCCCTTTGGTTGAACCCCTGGATTAGCTGCTTCGTTCGCACGAATTAATTCATCTTGCTGATGAATAAGCTGATATGCAGGATTCTGCATTAAGTCATTCATTCGGTGTGAAGTTCCACACCAATTTTCAACTGGATTCACTTGGGCAATAGATGCCAATGAAACAGTCATACCTACTATAATTCCTAAAATTCTCATAATATTAATTAGATTAAAAAAGGGGGACAAAGTCCCCCCTTTAATTTTGTATATAGCTAATTATTTTACAACAAACTGCTTAACTTGTCTTGCTCCTCCAGTTTTTACTTCAATAAAATAAATCCCAGAAGACAACTCTTGTGTATTCATTAATACAAGGTTAGAACCTTCATTCGCGTTTATGACATTTCTTTGAGCCACTTTTCCTGAAACATCTTGCACAGTAAGAACAACTTCTTGAGCTGTTTGAACTGAAAAGTCAACTGACAATTCACTATCCACAGGGTTTGGATATACTGAAAGACCGTTAATCGATGTCAACTCGGCAATCCCTGAAGAACCAGTAACTATATCATCCGAAGATGGCCCTTCATAAATATTGATGTTATCAATAAACAAATTGTTTCCTCCACCACCTTCGAAGGTGAATTTGTAACGGAAATTATCCACTAAATAACTAGATGTAATATTTGTAACGTGCACTGTTGTCCAGTCGCTTTCAGTTGCAGGAGTAAACGTTGACCCTTGAACTGCCGATGTTGAAGCTAAAAGAAGTGTTTTACGAATTGCCCAGCTATCTCCGCATGTATTTGATACAAGAACTCTTAATTTATCATCATCATTTGTATTTCTTCTTTTGTGAGCGTATCTAAAGCTTAACGTAACCTGAGAGACTCCAGATAAATCAACTGGAGAAGAAACTAGTTCATCAACATCTCCTGCAGTCTGTCCAAAATTCATTAATCTAGCAGACTTTGAACTGTTTAATCCTGTAGAAGTTGTCAGTTCAAAACCATTTCCTGTAGGATTAATGATTCCCCATTCTTGAACTCCAGCCAAAGTAGAATACGATTCAAAACCTTCTAACAATGGAATAGTTACTGCATCTGGTACTACGTGAATGTAGCCTGTCTTTGTCTCTGTATCATTCGATCCACCATCAGTTGCAACTAACGTTACTGCATAAACTCCAGGAGTGTTGTACGTTACTGAAGGATTTTGAGCCGTTGAGCTAGCCGGTGTTCCACCATCAAACGTCCATGTCCATCCATTTGCTGCATTATATGTTTCGTCAGTAAATTGAATTACTGTACCTGCACAAACAGAACTTTTATCACTAGAAAATTCTGCCCTGCACAAAACCATCACTCCATCAGCACCTGTATCTATAAGATTTTGAGCCGTTTTTAGGTTATTTCTCCCTCCAACAGAAGAGTTTAATGCATTTCGCATTCTTGTTCCTTGACCAGGTGTGAACATTTTTGAACAATAAGAATAATCCATGTAGTTCTCAACGTTTGCTCTTGGTCCACAAGTCGCTTCATTTAAGTTACATGAAGTTACACCAATTTCATTTGGAGTATCCGCTACACCATCATCATCACCACAACTTGCTGCATTTCCAGGGTTATTGTTTGGACCCCATACGTGTTCTAAGTTTAACCAGTGACCAACCTCATGCGTTACGGCACGACTTGAAAAAGTTGTTGAAGTACCTATGGAACCTACATAATTATGTAATATCCAAATACCGTTATACATATCAGTACCACCCCAGTTATTAGGTGTCATAGTATAACCAGCAGCACCGCCTGCTTCAGCAACAATATAAATATTTAAATATTTATTACTTGGCCAGTTACCATTGTAAACATTATTGCCATTTCTAACAGCGTTTACTTGCGCTGATCCATTTGAACCATCATAGGAAAGTGGACTCTGTGTTCTAGTTATTCCACTAAAACAAACTCCATTCGGAGCCTTAGTTGCTAAACGAAATTCGATTTCAATATCAGCAGGTAAACCTTGAAAATCAGCATGTACATTCGCTGCATCTGAATTCATTAATCTGAAATCACGATTCAAGATGTTGAATTGATCCATAATCTGCTCATCTGAAATGTTTTCAGATCCACCGTTATGTAATATGTGAAATACGATTGGAATGTAAACTACTGCCTTCTCTTGAAAAGGCATGTTTTGTAGCTCCTGTTGTCTTATTATTTCATCCTGCGCAAACGAAGCTGCAGCCTGAGGATTTAATAAAAGTTCATTTCTTTTTTTATGTGTTGTACAATATTCAACCGACTCACCATCTCTTGCGTTCGTTGCATCAAAAGATTGATTTTGTGAAAATGAATTTGAGGATAGAATAAGTATACCAACGAGAGAGAGGTAAATTTTTTTCATAGTTTTAGTTTATTTAATACAGTTCTAATCTTGTGAAAATACAAAGTTTAAGCAATTTCAACAAATAAATTATGTAAACTAATCAATTTTGAACATGAACGGTATAAACTGTTGATTAAACTATTTCAATTGTTCTCAAATCTTGCTGAATTTGACCAGTAAAAGGTTTATCTATAAGGGCCAAAAGTCGATTTGACGCTTCAGATGCTGAAAATAAGCTGTTCGATTCTTTAAGTTCCTTAAAGTTTTCCAATGAGGAAAAGTCAGCCTTTTCAGTCAAACGAATTTGAACTTGCATATCCGTATCAATTACACCAGGGGCAACAGCATATACCTTTGGGTGATTATCTTTTTCCAACTCTTCTAAATAGAATGTTTCTGTAAGCATATTGAGCGCTGCCTTAGAAGCGCAATAACTAGCCCAAGATGGAATAGCCCTATTAGCTGCACCAGAACTAATATTTACCAATGTGAAGTCGTCCTTTGATTCTGTTTTACCGTAAATTAATTGTGTCAATTGCATGGGTGAAATGACATTTACTGCCATTACATGTTCTAAATCAGGCGTATTTTGGTCACTAATTCGCTTAATGTTTCCAATAATTCCTGCGTTATTAATTAAAGTTACAGCACCTTTTAATTGTGGAAATTCGAGATTTTCAATTTTATCAGGAGACGAAAAATCGCATTCTAAAAAGGAGAAATTAGGATGGTCAAAACTATGAGACCTCCCTATTCCAATAACGGATTCACTTCGAAGGAGTAATTTCTCTACGACCGCCTTACCTAATCCTCTAGAAACACCTGTTACAATGTACATTTATAGCGATTCATTGATTTCGATAAAACGTTCAACGCTTTTTGCTGCTCCAAAAATAACCAAGGTGTCCTTTTCTTTAATTTCAATATCACTTTTTGGCACACCAATAATGTGCGTTTCAATAAAATCTTCTCCATTTCTGGTGATTTCATACTCCCGCTTAATCGTAATTAAAGTAATCTCGTACTTATTTCTAAAACCAACGGCATCTAACGTTCTGCCCACAACTCCTTTTGGAGCTCTAATTTCAGCTATTTCATGGTCATCTGGCAATTGAAGAAAAGATACAATATTTGGGTTAAACAATTTCTCGCGAACGACGTAAGCCACCTCATCTTCTGGTGTAAGTATTTCTTGCACACCGATTTTTTCCAATATTAACCTTTGATGTGCCCCACTTGCCCTTGCAATAACCCTCTTCACCCCAATATCTAAAAGGTGGACGCATGTTAAAATAGTTGCCTCAAAATTCTCGCCAATTGCTACAACCGCAGCATCCATTTCGTGTAAATTCTGTGTGTTTAGTGCACGCATATCTGTCGCATCTAATGTCACAGCAAAGGCTACATCATCTTTAATACTTTCAATTTTTTCTTCATTTGGATCAAAAGCAAAAACTTGAGCCCCCTTTTCAGCCAACCTGCGTGCTATCGTAGCACCATATCTACCTACACCAATAACTGCGAACTTACTGTATACCATTTCTTTTTTATATTATGCTAACGCGTGTTTTAAATCTTCTATAATATCTTCAATATCTTCAACTCCAACGCTCAACCTCAATAAGTTATCTACTACGCCCAAACTTTCCCTTGTTTCCTTTGGAACAGAGCCATGAGTCATTGTCGCTGGGTGATTAATTAGCGATTCAACTCCGCCAAGTGATTCTGCTAAAGAGAAGACCTTAAACGACGACGCTAATTTATATGTATTTTCAATACTTTTATCCTTTAGAACGATAGAAATCATTCCTCCAAAATCGCGCATTTGTTTTTTTGCAATTTGGTGATTTGCATGTTCTGGAAAACCTGGCCAGTACACCTTTTCAATTTTTGGATGTGTTTTTAAAAATTCAGCGACTTTTCTACCGTTGAAGCAATGCCTTTCCATTCTCAAATGCAAGGTTTTTATCCCCCTCAATACCAAAAACGAATCCATCGGACCTGGATTGGCACCTGAAGTATTTAAAATAAAATACAATTTTTCATGCAAATCATCATCATTCGTAATCAGGGCTCCCATCACCACGTCTGAATGACCACCAATATATTTTGTAACCGAATGCATTACGATATCCGCACCTAAGTCTAAAGGGTTTTGTAAATACGGAGACGCAAATGTATTATCGACAGCCATCAAAACATTATACTTCTTTGCAATTGAGGACAACATGTGAATATCGGCAATTTGCATTGTTGGATTTGTCGGCGTTTCTACCCAAATCATTTTTGTATTTGAATTGATAAACTGCTCAACATTAGAAGCGTTTTCTATATCAACAAAATGAAATTTAATTCCGAGTTTTTCATATATGCCCGTGAACAAGCGATAAGACCCACCATATAAATTCTCTCCCGCAATCACCTCATCACCAGGCCCCAATAACTTTAAAACAGCATCCGTTGCTGCAACTCCACTGCTAAAGCAAACACAATGTTTACCATTTTCTAACGCCGCAATGCTTGCTTGAAGTGCTTCTCGAGTAGGGTTTTTTCCACGACCGTAACCAAAACCTTTGTTGACACCTGGCGCCTCCTGAACATATGTTGACGTCTGATATATTGGCGTCATGATAGCTCCAGTTGTTGGATCTGGTTGTACTCCCGCATGAATTGCTTTAGTTCCAAATTTCATGTTAATCTGAATGTGTCAATTTTGATGTAAAGCAAATGTACTAAACATATTGTGAGATACAGGCTTAACACTTCCAAATCTTACCTGCGAAATATTGAATCTTGCTTCAATCCATTCACTTTTCTTACTAAATTTATACTCTTGATCAACGAATTAAAAAATACCATTGAGAACTTGCGCATTGAAAACACACAATTCAATGCCAATGACGTATTGGTGAATGTCGACGCGACCAATCAAAATCTCTTTTTTTCACAAGTCAACTTGATTTTTTCATTGGACGAATTCCCCAAAAGAATACTTTCTGAAACCATTCGATTAATAAAAGAATCAGGAGTTAATGCATTGTGCTCCGCAAATGAAGTAGTTGAGCTTACAATTGGAGATAAACAGGTAAGAACCCCCATTTCATTTGTTCCCTTAGAATTCAAAATCAACAAACAGAAGAAACAAATTTCCTTTACCCAAATTGAAGACGAGCAGTTTATTAATCCCTTTTTACTTTTTCACTTAGAGCAAGAACTAGAGATTTCCGTTCCAAACGAAGTTTCTGAAATGTCATCTTTTCTAATAGAAAATGATTTGATAGTTTATTCTCTTGATAAAACGGTTATTGGAAACTTTCATCACCACAGGTATCAAATTGTTAAAGAATTAGACGAGTTACTCGCAATTGAAAAACACTCATCAACATTGAAACAGTTGCTCGGGTTTGGAAATTCTGTTAAATCAGAGGAATTGCAACTCATACCTGACAATTTATTCTTTGCAGATGTCGATCACGAAAAAGTATTTGAAGGATTGAATGTTACCGATATTGTTGTTCAAGGGCCTCCTGGAACTGGTAAATCCCAGGTTTTGTCAAATATTTTGGGGAAGCTGGTAGCACAAAACAAAACTACGATTGTTGTTTCTGAAAAAAAGGCGGCACTAGATGTCCTAAAAAAGAAATTAAGTGATTTCAACTTGGATCAATTGTGTTTTATCGCCACTTCGGATCATTTGAGTCACACCTTTTTTACTGAGCTAAAAGATACATGGGAATCCTATGAGAATTTCAGTGCATCACATACAACCAACATTCGATTATCGGAACAATATCTCGCTCAACTGCAAATGAATTTAGACTTAATTTCACAAGATAACCTAATTGGTGGAGTCTCTTTTTCTGAGTTTTTTGAATCGATTCAATCAATGAAGCTTGACAAAAGTTCATACAACAGTCATGTTGATTCCATTGAGACTTTTAGAGAAGTAAAGCAAATTATTGAGGCAATTTATAATGAAAACCTAAATGCAGTGCTGGCTGGCTTTAAACAATCGACATTAAACAGTTCAACATTCAACCAGCTGGATAAAAAAATTGAAAGCTGGATATCGATTTTAAATTCTCTTCAACAAACATTTGAATTAAACGAATGGGTAGATCTTCAAAAATTGACCAAAGAAGCCATTCAATGTCAAATTTTTGAAAACGAATATTACAAAAGATACAGTTCACTTTTTACTCCAAATTCGAAAGCCCAAAAGAAATTTATATCACTCCGCAAAAAATACAATAAAGCGAAAATTGAACTCGAACAGATTCAAAAAGAAAACTCACACTGGAAAATAATTCCTTCGGAAGTTGAAACAAATTCTTTGCTTGCATCCATTCAAAAATTGACTTTAACCAAACGTTTTAGAACGAAGAAACGCTGGAAAGAAATCACGCACTTACCCTTTGAAATGGCTCAAACCGAACTTGAAGAGCATTTAAAAAATCTTCAAACAACAAAAGGTTTAACGCAATTAGCGATTGAATTTTGCGAATTAGGTATAGAAAACCCAGAAATCGAAGTTGAACAAATATTCAATAGCATCAAAGCAATTTCGGAATCTGAATGGGAATTGTTATCAACCATTCCAGCTGAAAAGAGATCTAAAATTACGGCCTCCCATTATCTACTTGACAGTTTACAACGCGATCTAAATTCCTTTTTTAATTTAGATACTACTGTTGATATAATGACTTATTTAAATCAACTTAAATCCGTTTTTGGTAAATTGGTCTCGAACAATAATCAATATGCATTGTTATCACAAAATGCTTTGAATGGATTAAAAAACAACGCAGATTTCAACTCATTTGAACAAGAAGTTTACGCGAGTCATTTGACACAATTTAGGAACCGCTTCCCGAATTTAGCACAATTCAGAATTAGGGATTTAACGTCCAAGATAGACGAAATAATAGGCCTTCAAGAAAATGAAGCGCGTCTATTTTCTAAAATGATTGAAGAGCAAATAAGCGCCAAGTTTCAGGAATATCATACTTTATTAAATACATCCTCAAGAAAACTAAGCGATGATCAAAAGGAATTAAAAGCGCGATTAAGAAAAGGAAAATCAATTCTAGTAAAGGAGTTTTCTAAATCCAGGAGTCACCCAACATTGCGGGAAATTTACAATTCAGATGCGCGTGTTTGGATTCAATTATTAAAACCAATTTGGTTAAGTAACCCTTCTCAATTAGCCAAATGTTTTCCAATGGAAGAAGGACTTTTCGATGTTGCGATTTTTGATGAGGCAAGTCAAATTCCTTTGCAAAATGCACTTGGAGCAATACAGCGAAGCAAACGAATTATAATTGCTGGAGACGAGCATCAAATGGGTCCAAGTTCCTATTTCAAAAGTGGTTTGACAGAACCAATGGACTTACTGCATCAAGCAAATTATCATTTGAGAAAAATTCCACTATCGCATCATTATCGTAGTAACCATCCTGATTTAATTGCCTTTTCGAATAAATACATTTATAACAACCGATTAAAAGCATACCCTTCCTTTAAGTCTGAAAAACCAATACGACATTACTTTTGTGATGGGGGTATTTTTGTAAATCGTCAAAATGAAGTTGAAGCAAAGGAAATTGCAAAACAGATTGAAGAACGGTTGAACCACAAAAACTCCATTGGAATTGTAGCTTTTTCAGAGGAACAATTGAACTGTATTTGGAATAATTTATCTGCGAGCACTCAAGGAAAACTAACTTCAAGAATCGAGGAAAATTTAGCATTTTTCAAGGCTCTTGAAAATGTACAAGGAGATGAATGTGATCATTTACTAATTAGTTTAGGTTTCAGTAAGAATGAAGATAACGATTTACATCACCGTTTTGGTCCTATGAATACCGCGAGTGGACGCAACCGATTAAATGTTTTAATTACACGAGCAAAGGAATCAATAAGCTTTTATTGTTCGATTAAATCAACCGATTTTAAATTAAGTAGTAATGAATCCGTTAATTTATTGCGCCAATGGATTCAGTTTTCAGAAACATATTCAGAGAGTAAAAACCGCACTTTTCCGCACGGACTACTTCCTATCGAAAAAGGAAACACCTTAACATTTAAATCAATTCAAGACAAAATTTCATCTGCAAAGGAATTGGTAACATTACAAAATGTTTTGAATAAGCGGGGATGGAAGGTTAATTATTCTTGAGTTATCAACGAATAAAGATTTGATTCTGGCAAGTTTTTTGTTTAATTCTTTAATTAAATGATAACTTTATAAAAATGAAAATTATGAAATATATACTCTCCTCAATTTTGTTTTCTATTCTAATTATTTCATGCGCAAGCACGAAGGAAGGAAAAGATACGATCAAAACGTCAGATAAAACCGAATTTAAAGATATTGCAAAAGGCGATTCATTATTTGCCTACATCCGTCGCGGAGCTTGCTATGGAATGTGTCCTACATATGAAATAAAAATCTATAATTCTGGATTTGCTGAACTGAACGGTATTAGAGCAATCGATCTTTTAGGAACTTATACTACAACCATTTCAAAAGATAAAATGCACGCGCTAATTGAAAAGGCAAAAAGCATTGGCTATTTCGAAATGGAAGATGTTTACGACAATGAAATGGTTACAGATTTACCTGAAACAAAAACATCAATTGTTATTGACGGAAAGCGAAAAGCAATTCGTCGTAGATATAAGTTTCCACAAGAGATTTTGAGTTTCGAAAAGATGTTCGATGAATTCCTAGATTCAGAAAAATGGACTCAAACATCGCCTCCTCCAGCAATGGAAGAACAAAAAAAGTAAACTGATTAAACAATCAAATATTTAAAACGGGGCAATTTTTATTGCCCTTTTTTTATTTTAATGTGCGTCTAACCAATTATCTCCTACTTCAATTTCCACTTCCATCGGAACAACCAAATCAACTGCAGCTTCCATTTCTCGTTTTACCAAGTCTTTCATTGCATCAATTTCACTTTCATGCACATCAAACACCAATTCATCATGCACTTGAAGAAGCATTTTAGATTTTAAATCCATAGATTTCATGGCTTTATGCACGCGAATCATTGCTAATTTGATTACATCAGCCGCTGAACCTTGGATTGGTGCGTTAACCGCATTACGCTCCGCAAAACCTCTTACAATTGCATTAGCAGAATTAATATCTGACAAATAACGCCTTCTTTGCATTATCGTTTCCACATATCCATTTTCTCTTGCTTTAGCAACAGCGCCATCCATGTATCCTTTGATTGTAGGATACTGTTCAAAATAACTGTCAATAATTTGTTTCGCTTCAGTTCTAGAAATATTTAAGTTTTGTGCTAATCCAAAAGCAGATTGTCCATAAATAATCCCAAAATTGACTGCTTTCGCTGAACTTCTTTGGTCTCTTGTTACTTCATCTAACGGGACATTAAACACTTTAGCAGCAGTGGCTGCGTGAATATCTTGACCACTTTTAAAGGCATTGATCATATTTTCATCTTCACTAAGCGCTGCAATGATACGCAACTCAATTTGTGAATAATCCGCGGCCATTAACTTAAACCCATTGCCGCGAGAAATAAATGCTTTTCTAATTTCCTTCCCTTTTTCTGAACGAATAGGAATGTTTTGTAGGTTGGGATTGTTAGAGCTCAATCGCCCTGTTGCCGCAACCGCCTGCATGTAATTCGTGTGAATTCTGCCGTCTACTGCGTCCATCAAGGTTGGCAAAGGATCAACATACGTGTTTTTCAATTTGCGCAATTGACGATAATCCAAAATCATTGGAATAATCTGGTGTACATGTACCAGCTTTTGAAGCACATCTTCACCTGTCGCATACTGTCCCGTTTTTGTTTTTTTCGCCTTACTTGAAATTTTTAAATGATCAAAAAGTACTTCTCCTAATTGTTTTGGAGAATCGATATTAAATTCCATCCCTGCTTCATTAGTAATGGATACTTCCAATTCATCTAAAGTCATACCAAGTTCTTCGGAATATTTCAATAAGCCTTCGGAATCAATTGTAATCCCTTCTTGTTCCATATCCTTCAGAACTTCAACTAAGGGCATTTCCATTTCATAGAACAACTTTTTCAGATGATCTTTTTGAATTTCGGGATCAAAGATTTGTTTCAATTGGAACGTGATATCTGCATCTTCACATGCATAGTCCGAAATTTCTTCCGGAGCCAAGTCGGACATACTCTTTTGATTTTTCCCTTTTTTACCAATTAACGTTTCAATTGAAACGGGTTTGTAGCTCAAGTAAAACTCAGCCAAAAAGTCCATGCTTTGTTTTGAGTCCGCATTTATCAAATAATGCGCAATCATGGTGTCAAATGTTGGAGCGTTTACTTGAACACCATAACGATTGATCACCTTCATGTCGTATTTCAAGTTATGGGCGATTTTTTCAATCGTTGTTGATTCAAAAAACGGTCTGAACTCTTCTAATATTTTCTTTGCGTCTTCAAAATTGTTTGGTGTAGCGACATAGAATGCTTCTCTTTCTTTGTAACAAAAAGACATTCCACAGATATTCGCATGAAGCGCATCCAAACGATCTGTTTCAGTGTCAAAACAAACTGAAGTTTGCTTCATCAAAATATCCAACAGCTCTTTTCGCTCTTCCGGTTTAGTGATCAAATGATAACTTGATTTTTCCGTAGCAATTGTCTTATATTCTGCTGTTTCAGTTGGTTTTTGCTCTACAACCAAACTCTGCGTTCCAAACAAATCCATTTGACCATTAGAAGCAGGTGACGAAGCTTGAGAAACAACGATTTCTTCTCCCAGCACTCTACGCGCCAAATTTCTGAACTCCAATTGTGTGAAAACATCTCTTATTTTATCTGGATCACTTTCGCACATCACCAAGTTTTCTTCATCGAGCTCTACATCAATATCCAAAATTATGGTAGCTAACGATTTTGACATTAATCCTTGCTCCGCAAAATTTTCAATGTTTTCACGTTGTTTTCCTTTTAGTTCATGGGAATGCTCAATAATTCCTTCTACTGAACCGTATTCTCTCAACAATTTTGAAGCCGTTTTAGGACCAATACCCGGGATTCCTGGGATATTATCCGCAGCATCTCCCTGAAGACCCAATAAATCAATTACCTGTTCAACACGATCTACATCAAACTTTTCGCACACCTCTTTTACTCCCCAAACTTGCGCAGGATCTCCACCTCGACCCGGACGAAACATGAAAATATTTTCACTTACCAATTGTCCGAAATCCTTATCAGGAGTCATCATGTAGGTTTTATATCCTTTCTTTTCTGCCTTTTTTGCAAGCGCTCCAATAACGTCATCTGCTTCGTAACCATTCACTTGAATAATTGGAACGTTAAAGGCACGAATAATTTCCTTAATTGGTTCAATCATCGAGGTAATTCCCTCTGGAGTTTCTTCTCGATGTGCTTTATACGCTTCAAACTCTTCTCTTCTAGAAACAGATCCACCAGGAGGGTCAAAAACTACGGCTAAATGCGTTGGTTTTTCATTTTTAATGACATCAATTAATGCATTGGTAAATCCAAAAGCGGCAGATGTATTTTGACCTAAAGAATTGATTCTAGGGTTCTTTGCGAATGCAAAGTATGCCCTAAAAATTAATGCATAAGCGTCAATTAGAAATAATTTTTTATCGTGTTCTGGTGAAATCATAATTCAATAGTTAGTGGAAATTAATTCCAACTTGTTCCTTCTTTTGCATCTTTTACTGTAATTCCAGCTGCCGCCAATCCATCACGGATTTTATCAGATGTCGTCCAATCTTTATTTGCTCTCGCCTCTTGTCTCAAATCAAGTACCAAGTCCATTACAGGACTTAAGCGATCATTGGATGATTCATTTTCTGCTTTCAAACCAATTACATCATAAACAAAAATGTTCATTTCCTTCATCAGTTTTTCCAAATCTTCTTTTGAGATAGTTGCATTGCCATCCTTTACCGTATTTATAAACTTTGCAGCATCAAATAGGTTTGCAATTAATATCGGTGCATTGAAATCATCATTCATTGCTGAATAGAATGAATCAACCAAAGCTTTTACATCCTGAGACGATTCACCTGCTGTGTTCAATGAGCTCAATGTTTTCATTGCTTCAATCAGTCTATTATATCCTTTCTCAGTCGCAACTAAAGCATCATTTGTCATATCCATGTTGCTTCGGTAATGAGCCTGCATCATAGCAAAACGAATAACATTTGGTGAAAATGGCTTTTCAAATAAATTGGTAGACCCATTCACAATTTCCATTGGTAAAAAATAGTTTCCAAATGACTTACTCATTTTTTGACCGTTCACATTTAGCATATTTGCGTGCATCCAATATTTAGCTGGAGAACATCCCAACGAACCGCAGTTTTGCGCTATTTCATCTTCATGGTGAGGAAATTTCAAATCCATTCCGCCTCCGTGAATATCAAAATGATTGCCTAAGTACTTTGTGCTCATTGCTGTACATTCGATGTGCCAACCTGGATTTCCATCTCCCCAAGGAGAACGCCAGATTTGCATATCTTCAGGGTTCGCTTTCTTCCACAATGCAAAATCAGCAAAGAAGCGTTTTTCATCTTGTGCATTTAATTCACGTGTTTCTTCCGCAAGCTCATCAATTTTTCTTCCGCTTAGAATTCCGTATTGGTGCTTTTCACTATATGCTTTGACATCAAAATAAACGGATCCATTTACTTCATAAGCAAATCCATTTTCAATGATTTTTTCAATAATTTCTATCTGTTCTTGGATATGTCCCGTTGCCGTTGGCTCGATGCTCGGAGGCAACATATTATATGTACGCTGTAAGTCTTGGAAAATTACATTGTACTTGTAAACGATTTCCAAAGATTGCATTTGTTCTTGACGAGCAGCCTTTCCAATGCTATCCACTGCCTCACCAGCGCTATTTGTAATATGACCGGCATCCGTTATGTTACGCACATACTTTACTTTATAGCCTAACACCAATAAATAACGGTAAATCAAATCGAAGTTAATGAATGTACGCATGTTACCCATGTGCGGTTCGCTGTAAAGTGTAGGTCCACAAACGTACATCCCAACTCGATCTTTATTGATTGGTTCAAAGACTTCTTTTTGTCCCGAAAGACTATTGTAAATTGAAAGATTTTGCTTACTCATTGATAAATTCGATTGTTCTAAAGCAAATATAATGAAACGACTTCAAGACACAAGGTCTTCAAGACATTAGCGCCAATATTTTTGGCTTGATTAATTCTTTTTTATCAGCAAGTAATACAAATTAATCAAACAAATAGCGACATTGGTAATAATGACTGGAAAAGAGCCAATTAGCGAACCGTATAGGATAAAAATACCGCAACCTACAGTGTTGATGATACGCAAGGTTGTCATCTTTTTCATCATAAATGAAAGAAGTAAAACTCCTGAAGCTAAATACCCAATGTATTCGTTAATGTTTTCCATAAAGTGCGATCTGAAGAATCAGAATATTATTTGTATAATTTAATTCCGAGTTCTTTCATTTGCTCTTCATTCAATGGAGAAGGAGCATCAATCATTACATCTCTGCCACTATTGTTTTTAGGGAAAGCGATATAATCACGTATCGATTCAGAACCGCCCATTGTTGCCACCAAGCGATCTAGTCCAAATGCCAATCCACCGTGAGGAGGAGCTCCATATTCAAATGCACTCATTAAGAACCCAAATTGCGCTTGCGCTTCTTCCTTTGTGAACCCTAGTAAATCAAACATACGAGATTGTAATGCTCTATCGTGAATACGAATAGAACCACCACCTAACTCAACACCATTCATCGCTAAATCGTAAGCATTAGCTCGAACTTTTCCTGGATCTGTATCAATTAAATCAAAATCTTCAGGTTTTGGAGAGGTAAACGGGTGATGCATTGCATGATAACGTCCAGATTCTTCATCCCATTCTAACAAAGGAAAGTCAAGAACCCATAACGGTTTGAATACGTTCGGATTTCTCAACCCCAATTCATTCCCCATGTGTAAACGCAATTCGTTCATTTGTTTACGCACTTTGTCCAAACCACCACTCAATACTAAAATTAAATCTCCTGGTTTTGCATTTGCGGCTTTTGCCCATTGCGCCAAATCAGCTTCTGAATAAAACTTATCTACCGTAGATTTAAGCGTCCCATCTTCATTGTATTTGACATAAACCAATCCCATTGCACCTATTTGCGGACGTTTAACCCAATCAACTAAGGCATCCAATTGTTTTCTTGTATAAACGCCACATTGTTCTGCGTTGATTGCCAAAACAGCTTCTGAATTGTCAAAAATTGAGAATCCTTTCCCTTGCGCTAAGGTTGTCAAATCAACGAATTCCATTCCAAAACGAATGTCTGGTTTATCAGAACCGTAACGCTCCATCGCTTCAGCGTATGTCATTCTAGGGAATTTCTCATCCAACTCCACATTTCGAACGGATTTAAACAAATGCTTAATCAATCCTTCAAACATGTTCAAAATATCTTCTTGCTCCACAAATGCCATTTCGCAATCTATTTGAGTAAACTCAGGTTGTCTATCGGCACGTAAATCTTCATCTCTGAAACATTTTACAATCTGATAATAACGATCAAAACCAGAAACCATTAACAATTGTTTAAACGTTTGAGGCGATTGAGGTAAGGCATAAAATTGCCCTTCGTTCATGCGACTCGGCACAACGAAATCTCTAGCCCCTTCCGGAGTAGATTTAATCAAAACAGGTGTTTCAACATCTAAGAAATCTTGCGTATCTAAATATTTACGTGTTTCTAATGAAACGCGATTTCTCAATCTCAATTTCTCTTGAACCGGATTTCTTCTTAAATCCAAATAGCGGTACTTCGCTCGTAACTCCTCTCCGCCATCTGTATCATCCTCAATCGTAAACGGAGGTGTCAACGAACCGTTTAGTAAAGTTAATTGCGTTACTTTAATCTCGATTTCTCCAGTAGGAATGTTCTTATTTTTACTTGAACGCTCAATAACTTCACCTTCAATTTGAATAACAAATTCTCGGCCGCATTTTCGAGCTTGCGAGGTTAATTCTGCGTTTTCATCCACATTAAATGCCAATTGCGTAATCCCGTATCGATCACGTAGGTCCATAAAAGTCATACCACCTAAATCTCTCGATTTTTGTACCCAACCTGCTAAGGTTACTTTATTTCCAATATGTTCTAGGCGCAATTCGCCACAAGTGTGAGATCTATACATGTCTTTAAATTAACGGAAGGCAAAAATACGTAATTGAAAACTCTTAAATTAATTATTAACCTTATTTTTATCACTAATCTAAGCTTTCATATGTATACGTTACAGATTGAAGAATTTGCGAAGCGCAATAAGTATATCCTCATTTTTTTCGGAATTGGAATTATCTATATTCTTAACCTCTTTATCGATGTTATGGATGTTGATGCAGCGCAATATGCATCAATTTCGATGGAAATGAGCCAAAACGGGAGTTATCTAGAAGTATACCATTTAGGAGGCGATTATCTAGACAAACCACCTTTGCATTTTTGGTTGTCTTCTTTAAGCATGTCGCTATTCGGTATAAATAATTTTGCCTATAAGTTCCCCTCCTTTCTTCTGGCCCTCCTTTCGATATATAGTACCTATCGTTTTTCCCGATTGTATTATTCGAAGAACATATCGGTTATTGCCGCGGCAGTATTGGCCTCTACACAAGCATTATTCACGATGACAAATGATGTTAGGACAGATACGATTTTGCAGGCTTTTGTGATTTTCTCTGTTTGGCAATTAGCTGCTTTTGTCAAATTAAATCAATGGAAAAATCTAATTCTAGGATTTATTGGAATTGCATTTGCAATGATGGCTAAAGGTCCCATTGGAGCGGTAACACCTATTATTGCAATTGGATTCGATTTCCTCCTAAAGCGGCAATGGAAAATGATTTTTAATTGGAAGTGGCTAATTGGAATCCTGATTGTTGCTGTTCTTTTAATACCTTTGACATATGGTCTTTATACACAATTTGATCTGCATCCAGAAAAAACGGCTTATGGAATTAAGAGTCCTTCGGGGGTGCGATTTTTCTATTGGACACAGAGTTTTGGCCGAATAACGGGAGAAAGTGATTGGCAAAACGATTCTTCATTCTTTTACTTCTTTCATACCATATTATGGGATTTTCAACCATGGGTACTGTTTTTATTACTTGGCTTAATTAATACAGTACGTTCGTTTTTTTATCGTACATCAGACAAATTCAAAGAGTATCGATTGGAATACATCAGTTTCGGAGGTTTTTTCTTGGCTTTCCTCGCATTATCAATGTCGCATTATAAACTACCCCATTACATTTTTATTACTTTTCCGTTTGCTGCAGTTATTACTGCCCGTTTTTTATTAAGTATCGAAAAGTCAAAACTCCTTGAATGGGTTCAAATTTTTTTTAATAGTCTCTTTTGGATAATATTAATAATTGGCTCAATATTATTCTTTCCCCCTGAGCATTGGATACTAGCGTTAATCTTTATTATCCTTTTAATTTGTTGGTTTGCCATCTTATTCAGAACAAAAATAACTTGGCAAAAAATATTTTTTCCCACAATCGTTGCTTCTTTCGCTTTTAACTTGAATTTGTCTGCGAATTTTTACCCGCAATTAATTGGAAAATACCAAGGTTCATCAAACGCTGCAAAAACTTTTTATAAAGAACAAAAAGGAAAGGGCGAATTGTTTTTATATCAGGCACACGATCATACACTTGATTTTTATAATCAGCAGATTGTTCTGAGAAAATCAATTGAAGAATTAAAAGAATTGAGTTCTAATCACTGGGTTTATACAAATTCTGAAGGATATCGAACTGTACTAAATGAAAAATTACCATTTGAAATAGTACATGAATTTCCAGATTATCCCGTAACTCAATTAAGCATCCCATTCCTTTATAAGGAAACAAGAGCCACAACCCTAGACACCGTTTATTTAATAAAACACCGCTAAGCCAACACTCTTACATCAACTTAGATAGATCACTCACATATTCTTAAAGTGGAATATTTCCGTGTTTTTTATATGGAAGCGTTTCTGCTTTATTTTCCAACATTTTGAATCCTGCAATTACTTTCGCACGTGTTTCAGATGGCAGAATTACGTCGTCAACTATTCCGCGTTCTGCTGCTCTGTAAGGATTAGCGAACATTTCTGCATATTCAGCTTCCTTTTCTAGCCATTTAGCTTGAGGATCTGCAGCTTCGTTGATTTCTCTTTTAAAGATGATTTCTGCCGCACCTTTTGCTCCCATTACAGCAATTTCAGCTGTCGGCCAAGCAAAATTTAAATCTGCACCAATACTTTTTGAGTTCATTACATCAAATGCTCCACCATATGCTTTACGCGTAATTACCGTAATTCTTGGAACTGTTGCTTCGGAAAAAGCATACAATAATTTCGCACCGTGTGTGATAATCCCTCTCCATTCTTGATCTGTCCCAGGTAAGAAACCAGGAACATCTTCAAACACCAACAAAGGAATATTGAAAGAATCACAAAAACGAACAAAACGCGCTCCTTTTCTAGAAGAATCAATATCTAAAACTCCCGCCATTGCTGCTGGTTGATTAGCAACAATTCCTACAGTTTTTCCTTCAATTCGAGCAAACCCAACAACGATGTTCTTCGCAAAATCCTCGTGAACCTCTCTAAAACTATTGTCGTCAATCACACATTCAACCACTTTACGAATATCGTAAGGCAAGGTACTGTTCGCTGGTAAAATATCATTAATAGTCGATAATTTCGACGTGCTGAAATCAAATTTAGTTGGACTTGGCGCTAATTCACTTGCATTTTGAGGCATGTAGGTAATTAAATCACGAACTTTTTTCAGCGCTTCAACATCATTAGATGCTGTAAAATGATTCACTCCTGACTTTTCTGCGTGTGCTTTCGCACCTCCCAAATCTTCAGAAGTTACTTCTTCATGTGTTACCGTTTTTACGACATTAGGGCCCGTAACAAACATATATGAAGTGTCCTCTACCATCATGACGAAATCCGTTAATGCCGGAGAATAAACCGCTCCACCGGCACATGGCCCCATAATTACACTCAATTGCGGAATCACTCCAGATGCACGTGTATTTCTATAAAAAATATCCGCATAACCAGCAAGCGATACAACACCTTCTTGAATTCGAGCTCCACCTGAATCATTTAATCCGATAATTGGCGCACCATTTTTCACAGCTAAATCCATAACGCGACAAATTTTTGCAGCGTGAGTTTCAGATAACGAACCACCTAAAACAGTGAAATCTTGGGAAAAAACATAAATTAAACGACCATGAATTGTTCCGAATCCTGTGACTACACCATCTCCCGGAATCTTATTCTTCTCCAGTCCAAAAGATGTAGCTCTATGTTCAACAAACTGTCCAATTTCTTGAAACGAACCTTCATCCAGTAATAGTATGACACGCTCTCTAGCTGTTAGTTTTCCTTGTTCATGCTGACGAGCAATTCGTTGTTCTCCACCTCCAAGATGTGACGCTTCTCTCCTATTTTTTAAATCTTGATTCTTGTCCATTATGCTGCAATTATTAGATCAAACAAATGTTGATTGACAAAGATAATTTTATTCTACAAAAATTGAGATTGATTCATGATTGAATTGAACATCAACTAAATTGGTCTAATGAATCACAAATTAAATAATTTAACCTAAATTTACCTTATCAACTATAAATCAACTGTTATGAGAGTTTTGTTATTTGCGTTTCTTATTTTAAGTCTAGGATCATGCAGTAAATATGAAGAAGGAAAAGCATCTATAGAAAGTAAAAAATCTAGATTAGTAAATAAGTGGACAATGGTAAAAATGACCGCAAACGGTTTTGACGTTACTGCACTGAAATTAATTACTGGTGTTGATATTTATGACAACAACACTTTTACAGTTTATGGTGAAGTAAACGGGGCTCCAACTTCTTCTAACTCTGTCTGGGCATTTGATTCAAATAAAACACACGTACTTGTTTCAAACGGTGACGGTTCAGTTGATTCCTATGAAATAATCAAGCTAGAAAGTAACTCTTTGAAATTGAGAATTGTTAACAATTCAGGGGTCACATTTGTTCATGAGTATAAAACCGCTTAAGGTTTAATTACTAACAAGGTTGTTTTACCGATGGATTTGTATAAATCCGTTATATCACTTGTTTTCAAAGAAATACATCCTAAGGTCCAATTGGTTTTTTGATCTATTAAATCATCCCTTCCGTCTGGAACTCCATGAATTCCTACCTCTCCTCCTATTGTCGCATTTGATGGAATTTTCCCTTCTGCCTTTCGCTTTTTAAACCTTTCCCATGACGTTGCATTTGGATAATCAATCCAAATAAAATAGGACCAGCTTTTGTGCGCATACATACTCCGAATTTTAAATGTTCCCTCAGGTGTACAACCATCTCCTTCTCGACTTTTATCATCAATAGCGTTGAAGCCAAAAACACATGGATAAGTAATTAAATGTTTGTCTTTATGGAATACCGATAAAGTATAATCTGATTTGTCGATTACTACTTTTAATTCAGATTTTGGTGGATTGAGTTCCTTCACCTTTTCTTGTAAACTTTTCTGAGCACAGCTCGAAAAAAACACTATTGCCAATAATCCAGAAAGAACAAATCGCATAAAGAACAAATTAAGTATACTTCTAGAGAGCACAAAAACCATTCCAACGGTAATATAGATTAAATCGCCCCTTTCGCTTTTAACTCCAAGTACTTATTGATTGTATTGATTGATAAATCCTCTGGAAGCGTTAGCACAGTCTGAATTCCGTTTTGACGCAGCTCACGGGCTACTTTTGATTTAATTGAAATCATACGCTCAGCAACCGCAGATTGATAAACTTCATGAATGGTTTTAGAAGGTTGAAACGCCAATTCTTGTAATTCACTATTCTGAAAAAATACAACCATCAATACGTGTTTTTGATTGAGCTTTCTCAAATAGGGCATTGCTCTTCGCATGGCAAATTCTGTTTCAAAGTTGGTAAATAACACCAATAAAGACCTTGATTTTATAGTCCTGCGAATGGAATTATATAGCAATTCAAAATTTGATTCTTTGTATTGCGTTTTTTGATTGTACAGCGCCTCCTGAATTCTTCGCATTTGTCCGCCAGATCTCTCTGCGGCGAGCATAGTTCCAATTTTATCAGAATATGTTATTAATCCTGCCTTGTCTCCTTTTCTCAACGCTATATTGGAAAAAACAAGACTAGAATTAATGGAGTAGTCCAACATTGAAAGACCATCAAACTCCATCTGCATATTGCGACTTTTATCGATAATGCAATAAATGTTTTGTGATTTTTCTTCTTGATACTGGTTGACCATCAACTCATTTCTACGACTTGTCGCTTTCCAGTTAATCGTTTTTAATTCATCACCTTGAACATAATTTTTAATCTGTTCAAACTCACTATTATTCCCCAAACGGCGAATTTTCTTTATTCCTGTACTTGTTTTCTGTTGCTGAAAGACTTGAAGTTCATATTGCTTCATCTGCAAAACCGAGGGGTAAACATGAACAATTTCCTTCAATGGGTAGTCAATGCGACGAGAGGCCAGAAAAAACATAGATCGAATAATGACGAACACGTCACCAAATTCAAATTCCCCTCTGCGTTTAGGAATAAAGATGTAAGGAAAATCTTTTGATCCATCTGAACTAATAATTCCTTTAAAAACGGTAGCTCTCTCCTGCATTTCAACAGGGAAGCCTTCAATCATAGAAAAATTGATTGGTTGAGCCGTTTTATTCCTAATTGTTAGTACAACATGGTTTTCATCTCCAAGATTCAAACGTGAATTTAGTTTTCGCGTAATGTCAATTGGCTCGCGACTACTGAACACCAACAGTGCATCAATACACGTTAATCCAATCAGCGATGCTAGAACCACATTGGCCACAAACTCCAATTCAGGATAGCTAAATGCTAAGACATAGAGGAGAATTACCGCAACAAATGCAGCAAAAAACCATCTGGTCAAATAGATATTTTTAGCAAACTTCAATTTATCTAGGAACTTCGATTGTTTTTACTATTTCCATGATCACATCCTCTGTTCGAACACCTTCCATTTCTGCTTCAGGCGTTAAAATTAATCGGTGATTCAAGACATGGCCAGCTACAAATTGAATATCGTCTGGCGTTACAAAATCACGACCTCGAATAGCAGCAATTGCTTTTGCAGATTTAATAATTGACAAAGACGCTCTTGGAGATCCGCCCAGGTAAATTTTTCCGTGATTACGCGTTTTGTGTACGATCGCTGCTATATATTTCACCAAATTATCCTCTACGATAACCTTTTCAACAGCATTCTGAATTTTTTGAATTTCATCGGGTGTAAATACTTTAGCAATACTATCAAAACTTGGTGTTTTTATTTCATTCTTGTAACGGTGCAAGATTTCCTCCTCTTCGTGCAATTCTGGATAATCCAACTTGATTTTGAATAAAAACCTATCCAATTGTGCCTCAGGTAAATTGTATGTCCCTTCTTGCTCAATAGGATTTTGAGTTGCAATTACCAAGAATGGGAATGACATTGGATATTGAGTTCCGTCATAAGTGATTTGGCGTTCCTCCATTACCTCAAATAAGGCTGCCTGTGTTTTTGCAGGTGCACGATTAATCTCATCAATTAGGACAATGTTTGAGAAAATTGGTCCTTTACGAAACGAAAATTGTCCTTCTTTCATATTAAAAACCGATGTTCCTATTACATCTGAAGGCATCATGTCTGGTGTGAACTGAATTCGCGAAAAGTCGACATTCAACGATTTAGAAAGTACCTTTGCGGACAATGTTTTTGCTACACCAGGAACCCCTTCTAACAAAACATGTCCATTTGAAAAAATTCCTGTTAACAGCAAATCCACCATTTGTGTTTGCCCAATTACAAATTTTGAAAGCTCTGTTCGCACATCACTTACTTTTTGTGCTACCCACAACAACTCAGTATTTTGCCTTTCAAAACCATAGGATTGAATAGGTTTCTCTGCTTGGGGTGCTACTGGACCTTCTTCAACCGGGGCCTGCTCTTTTGGCATGTACTCAGAGTTTTCTGTATTCGTTACAGGTGGGATTTCATTCCCTTCAGGGTTATTTACATCTTCATTCATCATAGTTCGAGGTTATGAAATTTGGCGACAAATCGTTTGAACTGCTTTTGATCAAATCGACTTAAGTCCCAATAATTAATAATCAACTGTTTATTATCTTTAAAATTCAATACTGCTCCTTTCGTTTTTAGCTCAGATGAAATTAAATCATCCTTCTCAAAACTATACTTTTTACCATAAGCTGAGTAATATTCAATGGTTTTTACGTGCAATTTCATGTATGGGTTTGACATTCTCAGAATCCCCAAAATCACCAATAAAATACCAAGTGGCCAAAAAACAATTCCAACACCAATGGAGCTCATCAGGTAATAAACACCAAAAATAAAAAGTGATAATCCAGAAAAAACAAACAATACCGGCAATAGCATTGCTCTTCGGAATACCATTTCTCGCGACTGGATTTTCTCATTCAATTTATCTGAAATCACACCAATTTTGCGGTAAAACGCATGCATTTTCTTATTCACATTGGTAATGTATTGGTCTGAAATTTGAGACGCCTCTTTTGTTTCCAAAAGATTAACCATTTCATCAATTTCAGAACGCTCCATATTGCATTTTTCAGCTAAAACATCCAATACTTTATGATCAGAACCGCGATTCAAATCGATAAAGAAATGTTTTTGAATGGTTGCGTAAAAGTTTTTTCGTTGCACTTGAAGTAATCCATATGGATGCCGCTTTGCAAAATAAATGGACGTTATCGTTTCAGTAAATGCCAGAGTCATGTCCTTCTTTTTAACTATGTAAGGAACGACCGGCTCAGTTCGCTTGGATCGGAAAATAATAAACAATAAAATTCCCAAAATGCTCAATAGAAGCGCCGTTAATAATGTCGGGTTTTCGAAAATTAGTTTAAAATAACTGTCGTCTACCTTCCCGTCTGCACCAGAATCATCATCCACGTCTTGATTCCCATAGTTGTCTGTTAATCGTCCTAATTCTAATAAATAAACGTCCTGCTCCGACGACAATTGGTTCAAAGTGAATTCAGCGTATTTAAATCCAGGTAATCGTTTTAACTGATAATTATAAAACATTTCTGGGTTGGTGTGGAAAAATAAAAACCCATCACCGTGTTTGACTTTAATGAAGTTCGCCATTTCCATAAACGATGAAAGGGTCGTTTGTGGCCCTAATGACTCTACTTTTTCAAAAGCTTTCCAGTCGGTTGCAATGGTATCATTTTGAAAGAGATTAATCATTTTGAATTTATGTTTATCCGAAAAAACATTCACATGATCGTCATACTCATATTTTGTCTTATACTCATAAAAAAGCTTAGAAAATAAGTTTTCTGTTAAATCATTAAAGCTTAAGAATAAGCTCGATCCTTTCTGCACTTCAGACAGAATGGTGTCGATTTCACTGCTCTGTAAACCAAAATTATTTCCAACAAAGAAAAAGGTCTTATTGCTTTTGTCCCTTTCAAAAATAGAATCCATATCAATCCAGTCTGTTACAACAGAAACCTGATGATTGGAATCCAAATGAGCTTGCGTGAGAGTTGTTAGTAGATACAAACCCATAGGTTTTTTGTCATCCACTTGAAAACGTGAATTCCAATTGGAAGAAACAAACTTTGCACGCTTATTTTTAACCTTATTTTCTCCACTAGAAAACAGCCAAACCATTAAGAACATTGCTACAATGATTCCTAAAACAACCCCTATTTTCGTCTGTTTATTCATTATACTAAATCCAGAGATTTGTAATAGTTTTCAAACGTAGGCTGCAATAACTCAAAAATTTCACGATCAATTTTATAATTGCCGTACCAAACAATATCGTAAACTCGAACACATTCATTGAAATGAGAAGCGTTTTCCCTTTTATGCATTTCAAGCACATAATGGTAATTGGTTTTTTCTCGTTTCCAAGAAATCCAAGACTTACGAATTAACTCTTTTAAAATAAACGTAAAATAAATTCGAATGCATTCTCTAAAATCTTCATCCAACATTGCCGCTTCAAGGCGCAACTCCAATTCCGTTTTGGAAATAACTTCTGGATTCCAATCATCTTCCACATCAATTACCACCTTTGTATTTGGTGCTTTTTTGTTTTTGATAATCAAATAGGCAATCCATAAAAGGGCGGCTCCAAGTAAAATAAACAACAATACTTTCCATACTCCGGGAGAAATAGTAGGAGCGTCTAAATCCAAATCAACATCTGGTAAATCTATGTCTGGCGCATCAATATCCGGAATTTCAATCGGATCCGGACGCTTTACCTTAGGGTCAAATGGCACTGTACCTTGTCCACCTCCTCGGTTAAAACCTTTATATCTTTCTTGCCTGTCTTTTTGTATTTGTTGAGGTGTGTATTGGATTCCTTGATAGCTTCGATTAGACCCATATCCAGAAGACCCTCCATTTGTTGCATCCTCTGACTTCATATCAGCGGGATAAGACCCATACCAGTCTTCCGGTCCTTCGTATTTATCGGTCTTTTTGTACTCCAAATAATCTTTCTCCTTTTTCCAGGTTGTTTCTTTCTTGCTTTGTGCGCTTATAAGAAAGGGTACAACTAAAAATAAGATATGTAATATGGACTTAATCAACTGAGGTTTCTTTTATTCTACTTCGTTTACCAAATTTTTCGAACTCTTGACGTAATCCAAATGCTTCCGTTTTCTCTCTTTCATTGAAATAACCTAATGCCATAGTCATAATAAGAAGCGGAAGAACTCCCATCATCACAAGGATATAAATCAACTGTCTGAATCCATTGCTCCAAACCATATATTCATCACCAGCGACAAAAACTTGGGCCACACGCTTCACAAAGTCAGCTGCCATGTCCAAAATATCTCGAACTAACGGTTCATTGTTCCAGCCTTCATGGATACTAAACACAAATCCAATTGGTTGCATTAGCATTGCAGTTAACAGTATTAATATGAGCAGCACTACTAATGATTTTCCGTAATGCTTGCTACTGTAACTAAATCCTAATCCAAATTTCCCTTTTCTTTCTTTTGCAGAAAGTCCCATTGCAGCTGCGTTCAAATAGAAAAATGGAAGGAGAAAAACAACCGGTATTAACAAAAACCATGGTAACAAACAAACGCTAAGAACTAAGAACAAATTTCCCAACCAAATGCTAAAAAATCGCTGTTTGAAAAAGTGAAAGAAACTTTTCCAAGCGAACCCTTCCCCGACAGTTGAAACACTCCAAAATACCGACGTAAAAATCATAGCGAATATAAAGGTCCACAAACCGAAAACGATGAAGTCTTGCATGTTATAAAAACCATAACCTATCATAAATTCAAGTTGACTTGCCCAATCAAAATAATACTCCGTTTTTTGCAATTCAAAATGGTTGACGTCTTGTAAGATCACAACTATTAGAATTATTGGTAAGACGATCAGTCCATTAATTTTTGTGAATTTGACAAATTCAGAGCGGTACAATCGAAAAGCATCCGCAATAATTTCACCGATAGTTCTAATCTTATTAAAATTGAATTCCTTTCGCAACGTAAAGTTTCCTACTTCCTCTTGATTCAATAATTCGGGGTGTTTTCTAGCAACATACATTGGATAAAAAACATAGAAAAACAAAATAATTGCGAATGAAAATAGAATCAATGCCCATTTCGACCAATTCGGTAAAACTTGATAATTTGCCGTTACGAAGCTCTCTAAAAATCCAGCTGCAATAATAAATGGCACGAGGCTCATCATTATTTTTAATCCTCTTTTTGTTGAAAGCTGAAGTGATTGAATTCGTGTATAACTTTTGGGAAAGAGTAAGCCGTTTCCAGCCGTAATTCCAGCTCCACCAGCCAAAACAATTGCCGAAATTTCAAATGCACCATGAATCCAAATTCCTAAAAAACTCGTAATTAACAAACCTTTTGCATGAAAGAAATATTGAAATGCACCGAGCATCACCCCGTTGTAAAAAAGCAATAAATGGGTTCCAATTGTAAAGAAAAATCCTACAAAAAAGGTGAGAAAAGCCACTTTCATGTTGTTGGTCGTTATCTGAACAAACATGGCCATTTGATCGTCTGTTTCGTATACTTTGAGTGGATTTCCATCTTGGATATTTTGAAGAGTAATATCCACATAACCATCGCCTAAAACTACTCGTGGAAAATCAGGATCGATGTATGTAGTAGCTATACCTATCATCATGTAAACTAAGAAAATGGCAAATGCGAACAACAAGTTTTTACGCGAGCGATAAATTTCTAATGGTAATGATGTTTTCCACACCGTAATAAACTTCCCGAGTGATTCGCCCTTCTGTTTATGAACTCCCGTGTAGACACGTTGTGCCAATTGATTGAGGTAAACCCGCACCGTTCTTCTTCGGTAAAAAGTTTGCGCATAACTTAAATCATCGGTGATATCCATGTATAAATCACTTAACTCCTCCGGGTCGTTAGATTGCGACTCGTATAGTTTTTCAAAGCGATTCCACTTCTCCTTATTTTGATCTATGAATGATGTTTCCTTCAAATGGCAGGTTTCTTATTAAGAATAGTAAATATAACGGATGTAATCCTAAAAAAAAGGAAAACTGAAAAAATTGTAATAAATTTACTTTGTTCGCAAAAAAACCTAAACCACATGAAAAAATTACTACTAACGCTTATATCCTTAATTGGATTTTCTGCCTTTTCTCAAATGCCCCCTACTTATGACGATATCTTAATTGAAATGCGGGATGGTGAGTTTTTAGAGGCTGACGTTTACATTCCAACTGGAACATTAACAGCTGAGGTTGTATTGGTACAAACTCCATACAATAAAGACCTCTTTTCGTGGTCACTTCCACTTGGGATTGGGATGAATTTGGATTCACAACCATATATATGGGTAATTGTAGATTGGAGAGGGTTTTACGGCTCTAGCGGTGCCGATTTATCCAACTTCACTCGAGGCGAAGACGGATACGACGTGTGTGAATGGATTACGCAACAAACTTGGCATGCCGATCGAATTGGAACATGGGGACCTTCTGCTCTAGGTGGTGTTCAATACAATACCGCAAAGGAACAACACCCAAACCACACTTGTGCTGTTCCATTGGTCGCACACCCTCAACAGTCGTATGACAGTTACTATTATGGAGGTGTTTTAGAAAAAGCACGATTAGAACAATTGGACGCTCTTGGCTATGGGCTTTCTCCTGTTATTTTGGCAAATACTTACTATAGTCCCGCTTGGACTTTTTCAGAAAATGGTTCTTGGTACCCGACTGATATTGTAATTCCAACATTGCAAATCGGTGGCTGGTATGATCACAACATAGATAAGATGTTGGATTGGTACGAAGCAACTCGCACTTCGGCGGATATTTCTGTTAGAAATGAACAGTGGCTGTTAGTTGGACCTTGGGTTCACGGTGGAACAGGAATTGCCAATGTAGGTACTGCATCACAAGGTGAATTATCCTACCCAAATTCTGCAGGAGTTTCCAATACAATGGCAAGAGATTTTTTAGATTATTACCTACTTAACATTGCCAACAGTTGGGAGACAACTGATTTGATTACCTATTACGAAATGGGCAAAGATGTTTGGAATACTTCGAATGCAACACGAATTGATGTGACGACTTACGACGAAATTTATTTAAGCGAAAACAATCAATTGACCAATTCAACCGGGACCACTTCAACTAGCTTCGTGTCAGACCCTAGAAACCCATCTCCAACTATTGGAGGTGCAACCTTACATAGTACTCTTGACCAAGGCCCATATGATCAAATTTCATTAGCATCACGCGATGACATTATTACGTTTGAATCCGCACCTGCAACAACAGAAGTCTCGATTTCTGGAAATGTAACCGTTGATTTATTCGTGGAAGCAAATCAACCTGATTGTGATATTTCTGTGCGCTTAGTTGACGTATATCCTGACGGCAGAAACATGCTAATCACTGATGGAATCAAACGTATGCGTTTCAGAAACGGTTATACCGCAGCAGATGAAGCGTTCATGTCCCCGGGAACTGTTTATCCGGTTCAGGTTCAATTGGCGGCAACAAATTACACATGGGAAGTTGGGCATAAAATCAAGGCATATATTGGAGGAAACAGCTCCTACCGTTGGGATGTAAATCTTCAAAATGGAGGAACAATGTATGTAGCTGGAGATACAAATGTGGCCAACATTACCATTCATCACAATGCCACATACCCTTCAAAAATTAACCTGCCAGGAAACAATCCAACATTGGCAACAAATAAATTGAATTCAATTGATTTTTCAATGTATCCAAACCCATCTAGTGATATTATCTACATCAATTCAGATAAGCAAATTTCGAATTACTCAATTATGGATTTAAGCCGAAGAACATTGAAAAGTGGAAGTCTAGAAAGCGGAGTCGTTCGCATAGATGAACTTAGCAGAGGGAGCTATATTATGCAATTAATCATCAATGGAAATTCAGTATCCAAAGCCTTCGTGAAAATTTAGTTTTTCTTCTTTTTTGAGATTTCGAACTGGCCAATTTTAAGGTGAAAGCCTCTACGCCCTTCGTCAACCTTTTTGGTTGTTTGAAAATCAACCTCGGTATTTGTCTTTTTACTAACAAACTTGGTCAATGGCTCAATCGGATTGTGCATCTCTGTTTTAATCACTAAGGCTAAATCCTCTGCTTCATTTTTATCCTCATTCATGGGAGATTTAGGAGTACTATAGATCGTCCCTATTGGGGCCAATTTTTGCTCATTAATTAAGGCGATTGGACCAATAGGATTACTTTTCATTTGATTTATGGACGACTCTTTTGTTGCCACATTTTCAATCGAATTGAATTGATTTTTCTTAACCGCTTGATTGATTGATTGATTTTGCCCTGTTTTTTCGTTTTGATTTGATTTGTTCAATTTTGAATCTGAAGTCACTTTTTCATTTTTAACTCCATAGTTTGTTGAGGCGCTTATTTTAGATCCTATTGGCTCAACTGAAATCGGTGTAGAGTCGATTGTGCTCCAGAAAAACAAAACAACCGATGCAGCAGCAATTGCAGCAGCATAAGGCCATAAAACCAATACCCTTGATTTCTTCTTCAAACCTGCTTTATCGGAATAAATAATGTTCGTATTTGGCGAAAACATAACCATCCCAGCCAATTTACGTTCTTTCTCGAGCGTCTCATTCCCTGCAATGATTGCTGACAACTCTTTCTCCTTCACCTCATCTAAAACTCCTTCTGATTGAGCTACGATAAAATAATCAACATTCTCCGAAGTAATTGCTGTTGCTCTGGTATCGGCTTTCAAAAGCAACTTTGAAAAATGATCTAGTTCAATGGATTCTTCTTGAAAAGAACTCAAGCCATCCTCCATATCTACTTGTAAATCTGGATTCGCTTCTAAGAAATTCATAAGTAACAAAGTATCCGCCTCGTTCAAGTTCCCTTCCAGGAAATCGAGGTAGAATGCTTCGTAATTAAATATGCTTATTCTTTCCATTAGATTACTAAATCAAGTCGTTTTATATATTCTCGCAATGTCACGCGTGCTCTAAAAATGTACACTTTCACTTGTGATTCATTCAATCCTGTTATTTCTGCAATTTCTGCATAATTGTACCCTTCATAATCTCTTAACAACACTACAGATTTTTGAATTTCTGGTAATTTTTCAAGCGCTTCATTCAGCACATTTTGAACGTCAAACGGAATATTTCCACTCGTTCCTTGTTCTTTGGTTTGCTCAATATCGCCTGAACGTTTTTCTTGTTTCGCCCAATCGACAATTGCATGGTATGCCGTTGTAAACAAATACGACTTCACCTTTTCTGCGTCAATATTCTCGTGTTTGGACCATACTTTAGCAAAAGTTTCTTGCACAATATCCTTCGCAGACATCTCATTTTTGAGATGCTTCAATGCGAATCGGAAAATATTATCCGAATACTCATCTACCGCTAAATTATAATCTCGTGCAGTCATTCAATTGTTTGGTTACAGACATAAGACTGACAAGTTAAAGAAAAGTTACAGCAGATGAAAAAATTATTTTTTTTTCTTTTTACACAAAAAATCATAAAAGTTAGTTCCCTCTATTTCTGCACGTTGCTGATATTCAAAAAAAGTATATCTTTAGGTAAACAATTTAAACTTTAAAAATGATCGGATTATTAGTAGGAGGAGGGATTTTATTGATTCTTGTCCTTTGGTACATTTCAGCAAATAACAAATTAGTTGCACTTAAAAACAACCGCGAAAATGCGTTTGCTGATATTGATGTACAATTGAAACAACGTCACGACTTGATTCCACAATTGATGCGAGCAGTAAAAGGTTACATGGATCACGAAAGTGGAGTATTAACACGTGTAACTGAAGCAAGATCTCGCGCAATGGGTGCTTCTGGGGTAAATGATAAGATTGCTGCAGAAAAAGAATTAGGAGCTGCAATGAGCGCTTTCCAAATTCAAATTGAAGCGTACCCAGACCTAAAAGCGAATACCAATTTCATGCACTTACAAACTGAAATTTCGGATATTGAAAACAAATTGGCTTCAGTACGTCGTTTCTTCAACTCTGCAACAAAAGAGTACAATACAGCTGTGGAATCAATTCCAACGAACATCGTTGCTGGGATTAAGAAATATACGGTTCAACCTATGTTCGACTTGGGTGATGCTGGACGTGCTCAAATGGACGTAGCTCCAGAAGTAAAATTCTAATTATTGAATGAAGTACGTAGGTTTACACGCTCAAATTAGTAGAAATAACACGCGTTCCGCACTGTTACTCATTGCATTTCCGCTACTAATCTTTGTAGCGGTTTATGCTTTTTGTTTTTTCATGTTTCAACCCGAATGGGAAGAAGTAAATTACCGATTTATCACCTACATTCCTTTTGTGGTTGCAGGTGTTTTAATTTGGTTTTTAATTGCCTTCGCAACACACTCTTCGTTGATTCAAATGGCGACGAATTCCAAACCTTTGGAGCGAAAGGAAAACATGCGCATTTACAATTTAACTGAGAATTTATGCATGTCAGTGGGAATGAAAATGCCCAAGTTGTACATTATTGAAACAGACGCGCTCAATGCTTTTGCTTCCGGCATCAATGACAAGACCTTTGCGGTAACACTTACCCGAGGAATTATAGAAAAACTTGACGACAAAGAATTAGAAGGAGTTATTGCACATGAATTAACACACATCCGAAATAAAGATGTTCGGTTGTTGATTATCACCATCATTTTTGTGGGGATTTTTGCCTTTGCCGTTCAAATGCTTTTCCGATCCGTTTTGTATGGAGGTGGTGGAAGACGCAAAAACAATGGCAAGGACAACGGTGGCGCTGCCATACTCGTGATGCTTGCCATTGCAGCGGTGGTTTATGCCCTTTCCATTGTGTTTAAATTTGCACTTTCTAGAAAACGCGAATACCTAGCCGATGCTGGTGCAGTGGAAATGACAAAAAACCCACTTGCAATGGCCAATGCCCTGCGCAAAATTTCAGGACACTCCGACATTGAAGCAAAAAGTGATGACGTAAAACAAATGTTCATTGACAACAGCGAATCTACCAAAGGGTTTATGGCATCCATTTCGGGCGTTTTTGCGACGCACCCGCCAATAGAGAAAAGGATTGCGGTTTTGGAGCAGATGTAAAATTTAGCGGGTATTTTTAGTATATTTATATTCTAACCATACCCTGTTTTCAATGAAAAAATCATTATTCATATTCAGTACAATTGGATTAATATTTGCGTCGTGTGGCGAAAACTCTGCGGATGACTCGGATAATAAATCCAGTAATGAATCTACAGAAGAAATTGCGGCAATTGTTGCTGAATATAAGCTAAATACAGACGAAAGTTCTGCCGATTGGGAGCGCACACTAGATCAAAAGCCAACGAAACAAAAAACAAAAATGTTCGGACAAATGGTTGACATTGAATTAGGTGCTGTTAAGCTCACTTCAAATGGAAGTGCAACATTAAAAGAAGGCGGTTTATCCACCACGGATGATGTGTTAACTAAGGCAACTGTAGTTTTTGACATGGCTTCCTTCAAGATTGCAAAGGAAAAAGGTACTGGTTTATTTGATGTGAAAACACATCCTAATTCTACCCTCATTTTAACAGAAATATCAGATTCTAAAGCCACAGGTGAACTTACTATTGAAGACACGTCTAAGAAAATGGATGTTACAATTTCTAGCACTAAAACTAAGGACGTTTATACCCTGTCTGGTTCGTTTGTTGTGAATACACTTGACTTTCCCTTACGAGATAAAGTAACAGAAAAAGACACCAATAAAGATGAAATTAAAGTGACCTTTGAATTGGTTTATAATTAGAACTAGTTACTGATAACTTTTTAAAAATTAGTTAAACATCGACGTTTATTACTTCGACAAAAGCCAGTCAACAGCTTTACTTTCGGAAGTGAACATTTTCAACTCTACCTTAGGCTTGAATATAGAATTGTAACCATTTAACATAACGCGAAGCAAATTGGAATTAGTAATCATGGCAGCACGTGATGCAAAACGTCCGAAGTTCTCATATATATAAGCCAATTCTTCTTTGTTAACAATGCCAGAAATATAACTATTGTCACACATGTATGGCCTTGGAATACCATCGGTAATTTCAACAAATGCTACTAGGAGATCAGCTAAAATTTCGAGATTATAACTTCTGAACGTAGAAACATCCGGTTTGAAATATAAAATATTATCCGACCGTAATTCAACTGCACCATGAATGGTATTTATAATTTTTTCTTCCAATTCCTCTGAGATAAATTTACCTTACATTTCAATATGATTGATATTCTCAAACGGAGGGGGAATGTTTTCTGGGTCTTCTTCAATGATTTGTAGAATGTCTCGTGTTATTCCTCTCGCAATATTAGAAATTGGGACATCGTTTGGCGAACCTTCAAATGGATTCTCACCTGCCAATCCAATACGCAACATGGTGTTAAACACCCAAATCACAATTACGGTAAATGGAATATTAAACCACACAAAATAAGTTCCAAACCATGGATTAACTTTTGCAATTTCCACGCCTAAACCTGCAAATGCTGGAATAATTGCCATTGGTAGCAACCACATAAAAATGTGTACAAAGTGATATCCTATACTTCCGTATTGCTTTGGATAAGGAAAATTTTTAATTCGTTCTGCTTTCCCTTGCAACTCTGTTAACTCTTTAAGCATTTGCTGTAAATTGAGTAAAGTGAAGTCCCACAATCTTTTTTCATCAGTCAAGCGTCTTAAATGCTTCGATTGAAGGTTAATAATAGCGTTAGGTTTATTGTCTTTTGACATTACATACTCAAACTCTTCTTCAGAAAGATAAGGCTTCATCTCCTCCTCCAACGTTGTTTTATATTCTGGAATATTGTACGAAAGTGTTTTACGTTTATGCATATCCTCATAAGATCCTTCCCACGATTTTTTAGCTCTTAACGCATAACGTAAAGCTGTAAGCCATGCAATGTGCCTATTTGTAATCACCTTAATTATTTCAGATTCATCTTTACTCGCTTCTGAACGATGCATATAAAAACTATCCTTCACAGTAATAATTAATGAACGAGAAGTGTTGACAATTCCGCCCCAGATTTTTCGAGCCTCCCAAATTCTATCGTACGCCGCATTGTTTTGGAAACCGACCATAAAAGCAACGGCAGTGCCAATTAAACCAATTGGTGCTAGCGGAAGCTGTAACCATTTTAGGTTAAGCAATTCGTATAAAACGGTTACAATCGTAGAAAAAATAGTAAAGAAAATAATTTCTCGCTTTGTCCAAGCCAATACACTTTTAAATGGAAACCTTCTTTATACGTACATTTTTTCTCGCTTATCAAATTCTAAATTAGCTCTTTATTGCCTGAATTCCTGGTAATTCAATTCCTTCCAAATATTCTAACATTGCACCGCCTCCAGTAGAAACATAACTTACTTTATCAGCTAAATTGAACTTGTTGATTGCTGCTACAGAATCTCCACCACCAATTAATGAAAAAGCCCCTTTGGCCGTTGCTGCAACAATGCTATCCGCAACCGCTTTTGTTCCTGCTTGAAAGTTTTCCATTTCAAAAACACCCATTGGACCGTTCCACAAGATCAATTTAGAATTTTCAATAATTTCAGCGCAGTCTTTAATTGTTTGTTGCGCGACATCCAGTCCCATCCAACCATCTGGAATTTCACCAATCGCGACAACTTGTGTGTTTGCATCATTCGAAAAGCCATCTGCGATAACAGTATCAACAGGAATGTACAAATTGACCCCTTTGTCTTTTGCTTTTTGGATAATATCTAACGCCATTGGCAAGAAATCATCTTCAACCAAAGAATTTCCCACTTTTCCGCCAGTTGCTTTAACAAAGGTATACGCCATTCCACCACCAACGATGAGGTTGTCTACTTTATCCAACAAACGCTCAATAATGGTTATTTTAGAGGACACTTTTGCTCCTCCAACAATTGCCGTTAATGGCTTTTCAGTGCTGTTTAATACCTTATCTACGCTTTCGATTTCTCCTTCAATTAAAAACCCGAACATTTTATCATTTGGAAAAAATTTTGCCACTACAGTCGTACTTGCATGTGCCCGGTGAGCGGTTCCAAAAGCATCGTTAACATATACGTCACCATGCTTTGAAAGCGCTTCTGCGAAACTTTCTGTTCCCGTTGTTTCTTGTTTGTAAAAACGCACATTTTCTAACATTAAAACTTCACCTGCCTTCAAATTTTTACTCATTTCAAGTCCGGCTGCGCCAATGCAATCTCCACCAAACTTCACTTCAACTCCCAATACTTTTGAGGTATGCGCAACAATTTGCTCCAAAGAAAACTCAATATCTGAAGCGTCTTTTGGTCGTCCTAAATGCGACATTAACACCACACTTCCTCCTTTTTCAAGAATGAACTGAATGGTTTTCGCTGCAGCCCGAATACGTGTGTCGTCCGTTACTTCCTTCGTTTGCTTGTCCAATGGAACATTAAAATCAACACGAATAAGTGCTCTTTTTCCTGAAAAATTGTAAGTGTGAATGCTTTGCATAATTGTTTTTTGATGTTCGCGTAAAGTTAGTTAATCCTTAAAATTGTACAACTACTCAAAATCACTATCTTTATTTAAAAAACCAAAACAAATGAAGTCAATAATCTTATCTGTAGCAATTACACTACTTTCAATTCATTCGAGCTTTTCTCAAATTTCACATGATTTGGAAATTTATTCAGAAAATGGATTGAATTTTACGCTAATAATCAATGGACGAACCATGAATGAAACGCCAGTGAGCAACATTCAAGTGGTGAACACTGATAAGGACTATTTGAACGCAAAAATCGTATTCGAAGATCCAAATATTCCAGAAATAGAGAAGAAAATGCTTCAATTGGCCGACCCAGCTGAAACATCAAGTAAATCACCTGTATCTGTAGTATACAAAATTGTAGAAACAAAAAAAGGGGAGCAAGTTATGCGTTTTGCATCACGTTCACATAAAAAAATTCAAACAACAGATGTCATTATTATCGAGAGCAATCCTCAACCAGTAAATGGTAAAATTGTAATTAGCTGGTAATTAAAAAAATTAAAATGAGAGTAGAAGAAATCATGAGTTCACCAGTAACGGTGACAAATCGCAACAATAAAATTGGTCATTTAAAAGACCTTATTTCACGTAAAAACATCAATGCCGTTCCTGTTTTGGAAATGGACGGAACGATTACGGGAATTGTTTCTACCAACGATATAGCCAAATGCCACGATGAAAATGAAATCGTGCAAAATATTATGTCCGAGCGTGTACATATTGTCCTAAAAAACAATCGAGTTGTTGATGCTGCTGCAATAATGGTGAAAAACAGTGTACACCACTTAGTTGTCATGGAAGACGGCCAAGTTGTAGGTATGGTCAGCTCACTTGATATTCTTAAAGCTTATTCGGAAGCGGCTGTTTAATAAATGTCTGTCGCACCTAAAATATTTACGCTTCAACAGGTTGTTTCTTCCATCCGTAAAACAATTGAAGAGCGCTACCAGCAGTATTATTGGGTTAAGGCAGAAATGCATAAACTAAATCGCTTTGCGAGTGGACATTGCTTCCCAGAATTGCTTCAAAAAGAAGACGGGAAAATCGTAGCTCAAATTCGTGGAACGATTTGGAATCATCAGTTTGAAACTATTAACAAACGATTTATTCAAGTAGTTAAGGAACCTCTGAAGGAAGATACAACCCTACTGATGCAAGTTAAAGTAACGTTTCATGAATCATATGGACTAAGTCTACAAATTGTGGATATTGACCCCAATTATGCTCTAGGTGAATTGCAACGCGAACGACAAGAAACGCTAAAACAACTTCAAAAAAACGGGTTAATTAATGCCAATCAACAATTGACATTTCCACTTTTACCTAAACGGGTGGCGGTAATATCTGCTGATTCGAGTAAAGGTCTCTCTGATTTCATGCAAGTACTGAACAACAATGAATGGAATTACTCCTTTTTTACCATGCTATTTCCTGCTTATTTACAAGGAGACAATGCGGCGAGTTCGATTATTTCGCAATTGGAAAACATTAAGAAAGTCTTACATCACTTTGATGTAGTGGTCATCGTTCGCGGAGGTGGTGGTGAAGTTGGACTGTCTTGTTACAACAATTATGAACTTTGTAAAGCAATCGCATCCTTTCCCCTACCTGTTTTGACGGGAATTGGTCATTCCACCAATTTAACGGTAGCAGAAATGATTGCCTTTAGAAATGCCATTACGCCCACTGAATTGGGTGATTTTTTGCTTCAAGCATTTCACAACTACTCCGTGCCATTGAAAGACGCAGTAAAAAGTATCAAATTCTATGCTGTTGCGGCCGTCGAAGAGGAGAAAATTGCATTGCATAACCTGTCAAAGCATTTCAAAAACGGGGCGCAACAATCGTTGTACAACAGCCATCAAAAACTGATTGCACAAAGTCGTGAAGTAGGCTCCAAAGTCCGTTATAATTTGCAGCACAGCAGACAAAAGATTGAACGTTTGACACAAAACACCCTAAGAGAGTCTGTACATATTTTTCAGCGTGAGAGAGAAAAAATCAATTTGGTGAATACCCAAATACCGAAGGCGACGAAAGCATCACTGGCTGAAGAAAGCAACCTCATCGATAATCTCCTTCATTCTGTGCAACTTATGGACCCCATCAATGTATTAAAACGAGGGTTTTCGATAACTACGATTAACGGAAAAACGTTAAAAGTTGGTAATAAAGGGCATAAAGGAGATGAAATTGTCACAAAAACAGCTAATTTTAACATAAAATCGACGATAGTCGATATCCAAGAGGACGATGAGTAAGGATTTAAAATACACGGATGCTTTTGATGAGTTGAAACAAATTGTTTCTGACATAGAGGACGGAGAGATATCAGTTGACGAGTTAAGCATCAAGGTAAAGCGCGCATCGGAATTAATTAAACTTTGCAAAGCGAAGTTAACATCGACTGAAGAAGATGTGAACCAGATATTAAAAGAATTGGAAAATAATTAAGCATGAAAACGGCAGCATTTTTATCCAATATCGAATGGAGCGAAGACAAACCTTCAATAAAAGTATTGGTAGAAACATCCGTGTCAAAAGAAATTAGAATTGCGATGCAAACGGGACAGTTTATGAAAGAACATAAAGCTCCTTTTCCCATTATAGTGCAAGTTATTCAAGGAAACATTAAATTTGGCATCAAAGGAGAGGAAATTCATCTTAAAAACGGGGATTTAGTCGCACTGGAGGCAAATGTTCCCCACGATTTATTAGCAATTGAAGAAAGTATTGTTCGCCTTTCTCTTTCCAAATTGGACACAGCAGAACGCGTAAAAAACGTATAAGATTTATGGACATACAAATGCCAAAAAAGCCGATTTTATTAACTTACGAGGAAACAGAATTAGGTATTTTAATTGCCATGGAAGCCACTGAGCTTGCAAAAATCAATGCCTATCGTAAAAGCAATGGTAAAGATGCAGTCAATACAGTATCTGCCTATCCTTTTGTTCATTGCGATGAACAAGAATCTCTTAAAATTGACTTTGATCAAAAAAACGAATACCTTATTGACAACTTGAAGAAGTTTAATTGATACTTCTTTCTTAATTATTTCCACCTATCTTTGCGCCCAAATTTTGCGCTATGGTTTCGGTAGATAATTTAACGGTTGAGTTCAGTGGAAGCACACTTTTTAGTGATGTGTCATTTGTTATTAATGAAAATGACAAAATTGCCCTAATGGGTAAAAATGGCGCTGGGAAATCCACATTATTAAAGATTTTGGCAGGTGTCAATAAGCCAACACGTGGTGGCGTTTCTGCACCAAAAGACACCGTTATCGCTTACCTACCACAGCATTTATTAACACAAGATGATGCTACAGTGTTCGAAGAAACTTCAAAAGCATTTGCCAGTATCTTTGCAATGAAAGCCGAAATGGATCGTTTGAACGATGAATTAACGGTTCGTACAGATTATGATTCTGACGATTACATGAAAATCATTGAACAAGTTTCTGAGCTCAGTGAAAAATACTATTCCATTGAAGAAATAAACTACGAAGCGGAAGTGGAAAAAGTGTTACAAGGATTGGGTTTCTTGCGTTCAGATTTCACACGTTCGACTTCTGAATTTAGTGGTGGATGGAGAATGCGCATCGAATTGGCAAAAATATTATTGCAACAACCCGATTTAATTTTACTCGATGAGCCTACCAATCACATGGACATCGATTCGATTGAATGGTTAGAGGATTTCTTAGTGAACCAAGCCAAAGCAGTTGTTGTAATTTCTCACGATAGAGCCTTTGTAGATAACATTACCAATCGTACGATTGAAGTGACAATGGGCAGAATTTACGATTACAAAGCCAAGTATTCGCACTACCTAGAATTGCGTAAAGAAAGACGTGAACAACAGCAAAAACAATACGAGGAACAACAACGATATATCGCTGATAATCAAGAATTCATTGATCGTTTTAGAGGAACTTTTTCTAAAACAAATCAAGTTCAATCGCGTGTAAAGATGTTAGAGAAATTAGAAATCATCGAAATTGATGAAGTCGATTCTTCTGCATTGCGCTTAAAATTTCCACCAGCACCTCGAGCAGGAAGTTACCCTGTCGTTGTAAAAGAACTTACTAAAAAATACGGTGATCACATTGTTTTTAAAGATGCTTCTTTGGTGATTGAACGGGGAGAAAAAGTCGCGTTTGTTGGACGAAATGGTGAGGGAAAATCGACCATGATCAAGGCCATTATGAAAGAAATTGACATCGAAGGCTCAATGGAATTAGGTCACAACGTTCAAATTGGTTACTTCGCTCAAAATCAAGCTGCCTTGTTGGATGAAAACATCACTGTTTTTGACACCATTGATAACATCGCGAAAGGAGAAATCAGAAACAAAATTAGAGATTTATTAGGTGCTTTTATGTTCGGGGGTGACAACAGTTCGAAACTCGTAAAAGTACTTTCAGGAGGAGAAAAAACACGTTTAGCAATGATGAAATTGTTGTTGGAACCTGTCAATTTATTAATTCTCGATGAGCCTACCAATCACTTAGATATGAGAACGAAGGACATCATAAAAGATGCCTTAAAAGCATTTGACGGAACGTTAATTTTGGTGTCTCACGATCGTGATTTCCTAGATGGATTGGCAGAAAAAGTCTTTGAGTTCGGAAACAAGCGTGTGAAAGAACATTTTGAAGACATCAAAGGATTTCTTGCGACGAAGAAAATGGAAAGTTTGAGTGAGATTGAGAAGAAGTCTTAATTCTTTCAATTGGTTAAAACATAAAGAAAAAGGCGTTTCATAAAATGAAACGCCTTAATAATAACACCTGCAAAATATTATAATTTTAATCCTGCAGTTAATGCGAACATATTTGTTTTAAAACTATCCGTTAAATGCAATTGTGATTGATATTCAAAACCGACACAGAATTTTCTCATTTGAAATTTCACGTGTGGATTTAAATTTAAACCAGCAGCAAAAATGCTTTCATCAGGGTGAAAGAACAAATTGGTTCCCAAATTGAACGCAGCATCTATTCCAATTTTATCATTGAAAGAGTATGCAAAAGCAAAGCCTGGCTTAAGAATACTTAAATTCAATGCAGGAGCAACATAACCCCCCAATTGTGGGTTCAACGACAACCAATTTACATCCAGTCCGATTCTCATTTTAGAATCTTTCGAGTTAAAGTAAAATTTAGTCCCTATTTTAAGGTCAATGGCCAATCGTGCAGTGCTTGGACTAATACCTGTGCCACTATAAAGATATTTTGAATAATATGAATCAATCGTAGCTGCACCAATTCCAAAATCCATATAGAAGTATATATTCTTAGAATTAATTCCTGGTTTACCAGATGCTTCCTCGACAGGTTTAATTTCTTTTTTAGAAGTCGGATTAGTAGACTGAGTTGTTTCCTTAGGTTGTTGCTCCTCATCAGTGGATTTAGCTTCTAAGGAAGCTTTCAACTTTTCAGCTTTTTCAAAATCTTGGTTAATAATCGCCTCCTCTATCTCCAGACGTATAGTTTTTTCTTCCTTTAATTTTGCTGCTTTATCATAATCTCCCTTTTCTAATGCTTCTGCTAATTCAATATTTATTTCATCCAAACGCACTTTATTTGCGCTTTGTGAAAAACTATTCAATGAAAGAAAAGTAAAACAAACAATTAATAAACATTTAATCGATTTCATGCTATTTAATTTTAATTAATGCCAAATGCAAAAAATTTGTTGATATAGACAAAAGAATATTCTCCTGGCTCAAGCTTAGGAATAATTATTTCAAACACTTCATCTGAAAGCTGTTTAAATTTAACTTCAATGTACTGATCCGTAACTGCACCCGTTTCAGAGTGATACATTGCTGCCGTAGATTTATATTGATCGGCATATCGACTCGGAGATCTTCTGCCGCGGATATCAAATTTCAAGAATTTAAATGTTTCCGATGGATCAATTCCCTTATATACTTTAACCACAAAACGAGCGTTAGATTGATTAACCTTAACAGGTGAAGCGCTTCCTGGAAGAATATATGATGAAGTAGCAGAAGCTACAACAAAACCACCTCCAGATGTCGTTAATTTACCTTCAGCTTTTTCTAAGTCTGACAAAGTTCCATCCGAATTCAATAAATAAACTTGATTAACAAAATCAACCGAAGGAACATTGTTGTTTGATGTCGTTATACTTGATGTTGTCGCTGCTGTATTTGAAACTGTACCTCCATTCTGTATGGTTTCAATTTGTCGCTTCAAATCACCCGCTTTTTTATAATCTTCTTGCTTTAAAGCCTCGTTCATTTCCTTTTCAAGACGACTAATTTCAGATGAGTTATCCTCAGAAGAAGACCCGCCATTATCAATTTGATTTTTTAATTCTGCTGCCTTAGCATAATCTTCGGTTTGAAGAGCTTTTTGCATTTCTTCCCGAAGCTCCTTTTCTTTTTTCAATTCAGCAGCCTTTTCATAGTTTTCCGCTTTAAGAGCAGCTTGAATTTCTAAAGGAATTTGTTTGATTCTGTTTTGATTGGGTGATCCTTGTGAAAAAGTAGTAAATGAAATTAACACAAAAACCGCGGTTCTGATGTAGTTTGTCATAACACGAATAGTTTAATAATATATCGATTTGTCAGTAAAATATTTTTCGACAAAAATAATAATTAAAAAATAATAATTAAAAAATAAAGTGAAAATGTGCGCTTACCAGTAACACCAGACGTTTCATAACCTTTTATCTAACAGATAGTTATAGGTTTCCGTTAAGAAATGTCCTAAAACTCCTTTAGCAATCTTCCTATATCGTGAATTAAAGAATCCATCGAAGTTTTAGAAGTTCCGTCGTAGTATCCTCGGATCCGTTTTTTACGATCAACAAGTACGAAGTTGTTCGTATGAATAAAATCACTTCCTGCATCTCCTAAATTTTCTGCTTCGGCAGGTTTTAAAACAAAGAACGACTTGCGCGCAAGTTCATACAATTTCTCCTTGTTGCCAGTTAAAAATTGCCACTGGTGATCATTTGCATTGTGACTGACAGCATAACGCTTCATTTGTTCTACAGTGTCTATTTCAGGATTAACCGTAAAACTTAAGATTTTCAATCCATCATTGTCGGAATATGCCGCTTGAACTCGTTTCATTTGCTTGTTCATAATTGGACAGATGGATCCACAGGTTGTAAAAAAGTACTCTGCAACAAACACTTTATTTTTTACAAATTCCTGAGTAATTTCTTCACCATTCTGATTTTGAAAAGCAAAAGCACCAATTTTATGTCCGTACCCTTTTCGTTCCATTAGTACATCTGGATCAACCATTTCGGCTTCTAAGTCAATGGGATTAATAACAGGCAATGATTTTTCTTCTGGCTGAATCATGTAATACGTAATTGAAACTCCCAAAACCAAAAAAATCACAAGAAATACAAATCTGTTCATGTTACAAAGTTATCTTTTCTAAAATCATTTGTACTTTTAAGCAAAAGAAAATTTATGGCAATCAATACAGCATTACTCAATAAAATATGCACCACGCCAGGCGCTCCAGGTTTTGAAAAAGAAATTCGTGCACTCGTCCTTAAGGAGATAAAAGGCTTGGTAGACGAAGTAGAAATTGATAATATGGGAAATGTTTATGCCATTAAACGTGGAACAGGTGATAAACGAGTAATGATTGGTGCGCACATGGACGAAATTGGTTTTATGGTGACACATATTGATGATAATGGGTTTATTCGTTTTCATACCTTGGGTGGATTTGATCCAAAAACATTGACTGCACAACGTGTCATCATTCACGGTAAAAAAGACATCATTGGTGTTATGGCGTCCAAGCCAATTCACGTTATGACAGCGGATGAACGCAATAAAGTTGCAAAACTCTCTGATTATTTTATTGATACGGGTTTATCTGCAGAAGAAGTCAACGAAATTGTTACAATTGGTGATTCTATTACCCGAGAACGTGAATTCATTGAAATGGGAAATTGTGTCAATGGAAAATCGCTTGATAATAGACTTGCAGTTTTTATCTTAATTGAAATGTTTCGTGGATTGGTTGGAAAAACTGTTCCTTACGATATTTATGGCGTTTTTACCGTTCAAGAAGAAGTTGGAATTCGTGGTGCAAACGTATCATCAATGCGCATCAATCCTGATTTTGGATTTGGACTAGATACAACAATTGCTTTCGATTTGCCAGGAGCAGCAGCACATGAAAAAATCACTGAATTAGGAAAAGGAACAGCCATCAAAATCATGGATGCTTCAACTATTTGTGATTATAGAATGGTTGACTTTATGAAAAAAACTGCCGATAAGCACAAAATCAAATGGCAACCAGAAATATTAACTGCGGGAGGGACTGATACAGCTGGAATTCAGCGAATGACAGAAGGAGGTTCAATTGCAGGAGCCGTTTCTATTCCAACCCGTCACTTGCACCAAGTTATTGAAATGGCACACAAAGATGATATTCAAGGCAGCATTGATTTACTGACTGCTTGTGTTTCAGAAATTGATCAATACGATTGGGAAATTAAGATAAGTTAATTACTTATCCAATACCTTCGGAATACGGAAATAATCTGAATCTTTTTTAGGTGCATTTTTAAGCACCTCTTCTTGATTTAAGGTAACAATAGGTTCATCATCACGCAGGCGATTCACTTCATCAGTCATGAAAACAAGTGGTTCAACATTTTCAGTGTCGACTTCCTGCAACTTATCCATAAAGTCAATGATTCGTTCCAAATCTTGACGGATAGCCACTTTTTTCTCTCCTTCAAATTCAAGGCGAGCTAAATGTGCAATATGATCAACTATGTCTTCGGTTATTTTCATGATGCTACAAAAATACTAACATTCCTTGAATTCTGGAAACTCTTTCAAAATAGGGGCATTAATTCTGTCAAAACATGCCGATGTGAGCTCCTTTTGCGTCATTTTTTCAATCTCTTCAGTAGAAAAATAAGGATGTATATGCACTTTAATTATTCCCGGGCTTGCCGCTCCAAATACATCCGAAGGATCTGAAAGCAAACGATAATTATTCATGAACGTGATGGGTACTATCGGCACATTCAAGTTTTTAGCCAATTGAAAAGCTCCTTCTTTGAATGGCGTCATTTTTGGGTTGTTTTCATCTGGAATTCCCCCTTCAGGAAAAATCATAAGCGACCAGCCTTCCTTTACTTTGTTACCTGCAACAATAAGTGATTTTGCTGATTTTATTAAACTCCCTCGATCAACAGGGATGTTGAATCGTTTAAAATAGGTTTTAATAAGAGGATAGCTCAATATTTCAATTTTTCCAAGAAAGATAAAGGGCTCTCTAGGGACAATTGAATAAATTAAAAATATATCGAGATAGGAGGCGTGGTTTGCAACTATAATATAGGGTCCCTCAGGTAAATCATTTCTGGACAAACGAATAACAAAATAAAAGCAACAGACCCGAACCGTCCAGCTCCAAATTACGAATAATCGAAAAGCCATTCGCTTCGTGTTTTCATTGAACAAAAACGGAACAATTATAGGATAATAGAAAATTGCAGTGACCACAAAAATCAAACCTACATAGAGCTTCCACAGCAAAGAAAATATACCTCGGATGTAATCCATTCACCAAATTTACAAAATAGAATCATTCAAAACGATTCAACCAAAAATTCGAGCAAAAATGCTAACTTTGTATTCTTAAAACAAATAGCAATGGCTCGAATTTTAACAGGTATTCAAAGCACTGGAACACCACATTTAGGGAATATTTTAGGTGCTATTTTACCAGCTATCAAAATGTCTAACAGTGAGAAAAATAACTCATTTTTGTTCATTGCGGATATGCACTCATTAACCCAAATAAAGGACGCGCAGGAACTTCGTGAAAACACATTAAGTGTTGCGGCCACTTGGCTTGCATTTGGTTTAGATATCGAAAACGTTGTGTTTTACAGACAAAGTGATGTACCTGAAACTACCGAGTTGAGTTGGTATTTGAGCTGTTTCTTTCCCTATCAGCGATTAACATTAGCCCATAGTTTTAAGGATAAGGCTGATCGACTAGAGGATGTAAATGCCGGTTTATTCTCTTATCCTATGTTGATGGCGGCAGATATCCTTTTATATGATGCTGAACTGGTTCCTGTTGGTAAAGACCAAATGCAGCATATTGAAATGACGCGGGATGTTGCTTCGCGTTTTCATGCTAAAATGGGTGAAGTTTTTGTACTACCTGAAGGAGTCGTTCAAGAAAACACGATGTTGATTCCAGGAACAGACGGAGCAAAAATGAGCAAGTCAAAAGGCAATACAATCAATTTGTTTTTACCCGAAAAACAACTTCGAAAACAAATAATGACTATTCAAACAGACTCAAAAGGTCTTGATGATGTAAAAAACCCTGATGAATGTAATGTTTTTGGCTTATATAAATTACTTGCAAGCAACGAACAAATTGAACAAATGAAAGCTAATTATGCAGGTCCAAATTATGGTTACGGACATGCAAAACAAGAACTGTTTGAATTGATTTTAGACAAGTATAGCGGGCAAAGAGCGAAATACGATGCTCTTATGGCGCAACCTGCAGAAATTGAAAAAGCATTAGAAATTGGAGCTGAAAAAGCTCGAAAAGTTGCTCGAACTGTTTTAGCTCGGGTAAGAGAAAGTTTGGGTTACTAAGCGAAGTTCTACTTTTTCTTTTATTTTTGTCTTACTAAACGATACACCAAATGAAATATTATCACATAATTACTACACTAGTTCTTGCATTGGTTATCTCTTCATGTGGTGAAACAGGAACAGAAGATCTGGTAGCAGTTGGAGGAAAAAAATACGGAGGTGAATTTAAGTTCATGTCTGAAGAAAAAATCACCACATTACTTCCAACTTCATCAGGAACTCAATATTCTTCTCGATTAATTTCACAGATATTTGAACCATTACTTCAGTTAGACCCTCAAACTATGGAGGTTATACCTGCAGTTGCAGAAAGTTTTAAAGTAAGTGATGATGCAAAAGTTTACACCTTCACTATTCGAAAAGGAATTGTATTTCACGAAGATGATTGTTTGAGTTCAGGTCATGAACTAGATGCAAACGACGTTAAGTTTTCTCTTGATTTAGCCTGTTCAGGTTTATCGATAAATAGTATTGGATACTTATTAATCAATCGTATACAAGGTGCAAAGGAATTCAATAAAAAATCTAAAACTTCACTTCCTAAAGAAGGAGTAAGTGGAATTAAAGTAATCAACGACCATACTGTTCAAATTTCATTGGTTAACTCATTTGCAGGATTTGAAAACATATTAACGCATTCTAGTTTAGGTATTTTCCCTCAAGAAGCTTGGGATACGTACGGTAAAGAAATAGGCAATCACCCAGTAGGAACAGGTCCATTTGCTTTGGAGTCTATGGAATCTGATAAAATTATATTAAAACGTAACAATTCGTACTGGAGAAAAGACGAATTAGGAAATCAGTTACCATTCCTTTCAAAAGTTATCGTGACTTATGCGAAAGACAAAACAGCGGAATTACTGGCGTTCCGAGAAACCAAATCTGACTTAGTACTTGAAGTACCGGTTGAGGTAATTGAGAACATACTTGGAACTCTTATTGAGGCACAAGAAGGAAAAAATATTAAACACCGAGTTGAGTCTGAGTCTAGTATGAGTATGGGCTATATTGCTATGGCGATTGACAGCAAAGAATTCAATGATGTGCGTGTAAGAAAAGCTTTCAATATTGCTGTAAACCGAGAGGTTATCATCGATGATTGGATTGACGGTGAAGGTTGGGCTGCAACACATGGTTTCGTTCCTAAAATGAACAATTACCCGATTGAAAAGGTAAAGGGTCATGAATATAATCCAGAAAAGGCTAAAGCTTTAATGAAGGAAGCTGGCTACCCGAATGGTGAAAACTTCCCAACGTTAGATTTCTATGTAAACACTACAAAAGGTTCTACAGTTTATAAAGCGGTTTCTGGTGTTGCTTCTCAATTGAAAGCGAATTTGAACATCAATTTAAATATCAAACTTTGTACTATTGATGAACGTGAGGCAGCCATCAAATCAGGTAAAGCAAAAATTTGGCGTGCTGGATGGGTTGCTGATTATCCTGATGCAGAAAATTTCCTTGCTATGTTTTATAGTGGCAACATAATGAATGAATCTTCAATGATGAATAATTTCAAATTCAAAAATGCTGAATATGATGCGTTATTTCAAGAGGCATTATTAGAATCTGATAAAGACAAAAGAATTGCGTTATTAGTAAAATGTGATCAAATGGTAGTTGACCAAGCGGCTGTTATGCCTTTGCGAACTGAAGATCACATTGTTTTAGTGAATGCTAGAGTTAGAGATTTCAAAGCCAATTCTATGGAAAGTCTAAATTTAACTGAAGTCTTTATTAAAGAACCGAAGAATTAAAACTAACGAATTGAATAAATAGAAGCGGAGCAGTAATGTTCCGTTTTTTTATGCATTCAATATTTCCTTTACGACATCAAACGTTTCCAAATTATCAAAGCGAGGAATATGAATTTTATAATATTCTAACATAATATTAAGCGCTTCTTCTCTTATTTTTTTAGTACTTGAGGTAACAGCACCATCATGAATTAGCGACTTAATTAAATCGATGCCTGGCCCAGTTGCAATGCGTTCGAAGGAGTTCGTACTAGATTGGAAAACACCCGTATCAATATTAAAAAACCTTCCCTCTTCATCTTCAAAATGCGGCTTAAGACCAAGTACCTCAGAAAATTCCACTAAAAATTGAAGCGGTAATATCCCAAGGTTTTTCTCCCTGTCCAAACAATTTGAAAAATTCACTAAAAACTGAAAAACGGATTCGTCCACATCACCTTGATGCATGCATTTTTTTGCGCATTCAACACAAAAATAAGCTATGGTAGATGATATAGGATTGAATTGAAAAGTTGATGGCTGAGCGGTTTCTACCGCGGTTAAGTTAAACAGGTCAGAATGCTTATGTCCATAATAGGACAATTCACATACTGCCATTGGAAAAAGGCTGTGTGCCTTTTTTTTACCTCCCCGAAACAGAAATTTCTGCACACCATTTTCACGTGTAAAAAACCAAACAATTAGACTTGATTCAGAATAGACAGATCGATGTAAAAAAACACCTAAGTCGGTAGATTTCATTGTTTATTAATCATTAACAACCAATACCTTTCCTACCTTTTTTCCTTTTCCTTCATTGGCTGCCGTCCAAATTAAATAAACTCCAGTTCCAACAGGTTCGCCATTTAATGTTTTTCCATTCCAGGTGGCCGTTCCACCATTTGAGGTTGTACTATAAACCAAATTACCAGCAACATCGGTAATTTTTACATCCGAATTATAACGAATTCCTTGAATTGTTATTGGTCCATCAAAATCTGGTCGAGCAGGATTTGGAAAAACAATTACATTTTCATATTCAGGATCTTCATAAGTAGCATCTGTTCTGTATGATACCAATCCTTTATCCGTAATAATAAAAAGTTCTCCTGTAGATTGATCTAATTCTAAATCCACAATGGCATTTGAAATAAGAGGAGAATTGTCTGTTGTGTGTTGTTCTAATATTTCAAGTCCATCTGCAGACATCAATACAATTCCTGCACTCGCTGTTCCAAACCATTTTCTATTGGCCCCATCGACAACAATAGAGGTAATATCTGTCGCTCCAAGCACATACTCCACATTTCCTTCGAATTCGATTTTAATACGTTGGGCGTCAAAATCACCTGCACCAGCATCAAATGCAGCATCAGAATTGTACAAAATTGCAAACCCAGCATCCGTACCTATCCAAATTTCATTATCAAAGTCCACAGCTATTGCGTTGATTTGATTTGACGGCAAATTTCCTTGATTTTGACCAATCGTCAATCGAACAGTTTTATCATCGCCCAAGGACGAAATGGTTCCGTTATCCTTAAAACCAAACAGCCCAGCATCTTTAATAGAAACCCATTTATTGCCATTGTAATCGATTGCCATTTTTTGAGAATGCTTGTTTTTAGCACCTAAAGCCAAATCAAACTGGTACCATTCTCCATCCTTGGTTAATACTTTTAACGGTTTATTTGAATATCCATTTAATATCCACAAATTTCCGAGCTCGTCATATCTTAAGTCAGTCACTTCGGAAGAACCATTACCGATACTTCCCCATTCTAAGATTGAGTTATTTGGTGTTATGGTATCTGTAACCTGACCAGCATCTGATAACAAAGAAAGCGGCACGAGAGAATAACTTCCAACTGCAATTTGATCCGTATTTACCGGATTAATTGAAACTGCAATAGCATCCCAAAAGAGTGGTGTATTCCAAAGTGTCATGTTAGCGGGGTCTTTCAGCTTCCACTTTTCATCTTCAAAAATATAAATCCCAGATTTGTTAAATGTACCAGCTTCTCCAGCTAAACTTCCTCCGGCCACAACGAGTTTTCCTTGAAACCAATCCATCGCATAGTAGCTGTTTTTAGGTGGCCCAGGAAATGCTATTTCTTGGGAATTTCCATAAGAGGCATATTTCACCAATCCATTTTCTTCATCGGCAACCCAGTAATGACCATCTGAACGCACAATCTTCCTAGGGCGCACATTCGCGCTTGCCGAGTAAACTAAAATAGACTCGTCAATAGTAAAATCATTTTTATAAATATTGGTTCCATCAAAAAAGTTTACGGCTAGATTATCATTCACATTATTTATAGATTTTATTTCCATAGTAAACAACTCATTTACTACTGAAACTAAACCTTGATCTTCGAGTCTAAAGACACTATCCAAACCAAATGCGTCATCATTATACAAAATAAAAAGCTCATTTCCTGCAACTTCTATTTCAGAATATTGATTGTTGGTTAATACTGGAACACGAGAATCTACCTGCCATTGAGTTGGGTCAGCCAATGCAATATTCGATGTTTTTCCTTTGTATAATCGATCACTAGTAATTGCGTAAATAGAATCGTTTTTAAATGCAATATCCAAAATCGGATCATTTCCATTTGTTGGATAATAGGTGTCTCTTACTTCATTTTTCGAAGGGTCTAGTTTAATAATAGAAAAGCCCGTAGCCGCATAGATGTAGTTGCCGTTTTCTACGAGTTTATTTATCCTTTTAGAACCCTGAATCTCCGCGAGCTTAATGGCAGAAATGTTCGTTACCCGATTGTCACTAATTTTATCAATATTACCATTATCGTAACCAATCCATAGACTATTGGAATACTTACCTAAGCATGAAACAGAAATATCAGACAATGAATTTACTGCGTCCCAGATGGTAGTTTCCCCAGACGCAAAGTCATATTCACTTACTCCATTAACATAAGCGGCGTATACCCGATTATTAAACGCAACTACATCATGTGCGTTTTTAGACGGAACATGCAAGCGCCATTGACCAGTTCCTACTTGCGCTGTCGCAATCGATAGTATTCCACATGAAAAAAATGTTATCAGTAGTCGCATTTGTTTTGTTTTCTATGACTTTAACGGTAAAACATCAAAATTATTTGAAATAATAGGAAACACAAATATATACTTCACAATAAGCAATAAAAAATTCCACTTACCGAAAACGATAAGTGGAATTCGATCTCTATTATTCAGCGACTATCAATTTGTGATAATCGATTGAATTTTGAGTGATTACTTTTACCATGTAACTACCCGGGCTAACATTATCAAGATTAACAGACTGAATCGTGTGTGTCATTTTTTGGCGAAAAAGAAAACTACCCTTCAAATCAACTAATTCAATTTCTGTTCCCAAATAACTATCTCCTTGAATAGTAATAGCGTTTATTGCAGGATTCGGATAAACGGTTCCTACTGCATGATCAATTGAATTTACATCAAGGTTTCCAGGAATATAGTTACAAAAAACATCGTTTAATTTTGAAACCAATGGTGTACCCGAAACCTGTCCAGAACCAGGGAACGTTTCTATATAATCCCCTGTTATTTCCCAGATTATCGCACCACGCAATTGCTTTTCAACGATAAATTGAGCCTTTAATTCAATTGATTGAAGATCATCGTAGGAGATAAAAGTATTGAGACCATCCTTTCCTGTCAAATAAGGCACTTTAGCTACGTTGTCCCAATTCTCATTGAATAAACTCAATTTTTGCAAAACATTGTAGTAAAGCGGAGTTCCTTCGTCCTCTTGAAAAGTGATGTTATCAGCAACACCAGTGCTAGGTCCATGCAAAACTGGTGTTGAATTGGTTTTCGTCGTTCGGCCGTAAAAAGGAACTCCTGCAGTAAGCTTATTTGGATTTACTCCATAATCTATTATCAACTTATTGACTGAATGTTCTAGATTAAACGTTACATCGCCTTGACTCGGCGCAAATAAAGGTGCATTATGGTTTGTATTTGCATCCCAAGTTCCAAAATAATCGTATGACATCAAGTTGATGATATCTAGAAGAGGCTCAACAGCCGGCCAATCCACATTTTCCATTCGAACTTCTGCCGCTCCAACAGCAGCTGTTAAAAGCATAGTTTTTCCTATACTCGCCCCATAATTGTCTATCGCTGTTCGAATGTCTTGTAATAAAAGGGGGAAATTCGCTTTGTCTTGCGGTGTTCCGCTGTGGTCAGCGAACCCCGGATATTCCCAATCTAAGTCAATTCCATCGAATTTATACATTTGAATTAAAGTAACGCATGATTGAGCAAATATTGCTCGTTTATTAGGGTCCGCAGCAATTCCTGGAAAATTATTAGACAGCGTAAATCCACCAATTGATGGCAGAACTTTAACCCCGTTCGAATGGGCAATGTCAATTAAAGACGTATTTGGAAAATGACCGCCAGTACTCCAATCAATTTGTCCCAAAAGTAAGTTTTCATCAGCCCAAGGGTCAAATAAACTAATTGTTCCATCAGCTTCAGGAACAAGAAAAGCATAGTTTAAAATAGTGTACTTAGAATAATCTATTGTATTCGGATTCACCAATTTGTTTCGATCATACCATTGCCAATTTGGATAGTAACCAACTACTTCATAACAGTTTTGAGCAACACCCTTAAAAGCAAAAAGCAAGCTCATGCAAATAATAACTTTTTTCATTTTAAATAATTTAATATATTCATACACTGCACATCACAGTGCTTTAGCAGAAGTCAAAACTATTCTTAAAAGGAGTATGAATTCATGATTATACTACCTCATTGGTAAAACAGGCAATATAAATCAACTTGTTTAACTGTTGGTTTTCAACTACTTACACTTCTTTTTCTATAATATGAAGGTGTAAGACCCGTTATACTTTTAAAATTGGAGTTAAACGCTGAAATAGAGGAAAAACCGACCATTTTTGAAATTCCATCAATACAATAACAATCGTGTTCTTTTGAGGCAAGATACTTCTTTGATTCCTGAATTCTTAATTCATTGACCCATCGACTATAACTAACATTGTAATGGGCGTTTATGGCTTCAGATAAATATGTTCTATTTGTTCCAAGTTTCTTTGAGACTGAGTCAATTGTAAGATTTGACTTTTCAAAAATGCGCTTATCAATCATTAGGCATTCAAAGGCAGAAATTAACTCTGAATAACTGTCATCAGTTTCCTTTTTCTTTTCGATTAAACTTTTCTCCTTTAACCCGAGCTTAAACAATACTTCGTTCTTTGCCTTTAACTTTAACAATTGACGGTACAAGGTCAAAATTCCGGCGATTAATAAAAAAGCAAGCACCCACAAAATGGTGCTTTTTTGAGTTTCAAGAAAGTAAAGACGAGTTTGATATTCATTTTCTCTTTCCTTTGCAATTAATTTAAAATTCATGTCCATCTCTTCTATTTTTTCAGAAGTTTCTTCCATAGACAGCTGGTCTCTTAAAGTTAGGTAGCTAACCAAGTTTTTATATGCTTCATTAGGTTTGTTTTGTGCATATAACACATCGGCTAAACTTTTGTGGAACCGAATTTCCCCTAAATTATATCCGTTTTTCTTTGCAATTTGCAAACCAGCATAATACAATTCAAGACCTTCAGAAATCGAATCTTGTTTAATGTAAATATCGCCCAAGTTACCATATGTTCGAACCTGAGCGAACAAATCTGGATACTGTTCAAAGGAATTAAGAGCTCTTTTAAAGTGAACCTTTGCCCGTTCGTAATTTTTAATTGTACTATTTGCTAGAGCAATATTCAACTCAAGATACAATCTATTCTTTGGTGTAGCACTGGCATTTAACTGTTCTGCTTTATCAAAGTATACAAAAGCACTATCAACATTGTTTAAGGCTAAAAAAACAATACCTAAACTTGAATAACGTGAATGTAAGGCGCAGTTGTTATTCGCTTTTAATGTATATTTTATACTCCTTTTTAGGTACTCATGTGCTTTTTTAGGATTTTCGGAAAAATAATTGATGCTACTTATTGTGGCGTAATATTCCCCTAACAAATAATTATCAAATTGAGATAAATAGGGTGTTAAAACATTTAGTTTTTGAAGTGCTATATTACTTTTTCCTCTTTTACTAAGTGCCTTTGAATAAGCAAATAGATTTAAAATTTTCGATAACGGATCTGTAATTGCTGAATTATACGCTTGGTTCAGACTATCTAATTGCGCTACGCTTGTGCTTTCAGCGTATGCTAGATGGTAAAATTCAATATCCGCTACTTCTATGTTTCTGCCTATTAAAGTTTCACCTTCATTGGCAAAAACACAGTTTCCAAATTGAATCCAAAAGCAAAGAATTAGGAGAAATTTGTTCACTTCTATCGATTTTTTAATAAAATTGATGAATATCATCTTAATATAAAAACGCCAATTAGAACGGTCCTTTGAATCCTAAGGACAATACTTTTAATTCTTTACAACAATCTTGCAGAATGCAAAATGCAATATTAACTTTGTACTCGTAAAAACAAATCGGCCCCGTGGCGCAACTGTATAGCGCACTGGATTTCGGCTCCAGCGGTTGCAGGTTAGAATCCTGCCGGGGTCACAAAAGGAACCCCGACTTATAAAGTCGGGGTTTTTCATTTTACAGCGCGTTCAAAATGCAATTTGATAAGCGAAGGAAAATGAAAAACCGCTAATTGCGATAGCAGTTTGTGGTTCTATGCTTGTTCAGAACAATGCGATGGGATATGAAATCCTTAAGAAGTCATAAAAACAAAGCGAGAATGAGAGCGAGCGTTGCGCTGAGCACAGCCGAAGTGAGCGTCATTCTCGTTTTTGTTTTTCATCATTTTCTTTCTACTTCCTCTTTTTACCTAGAATCCTAAATATATCTTCCCTTTTCCAAAAAAAATACTTGCGCCAGAATCTAAAGCGAAAGT